>Ga0206131_10003938_pt1 | contig 16659 bp, 18 predicted proteins | sample Helgoland_Spring_FD_148636 | JGI IMG/M metagenome (GOLD analysis project Ga0206131, IMG submission 148636) | Pelagic subsurface seawater microbial communities from Kabeltonne, Helgoland, North Sea - Helgoland_Spring_Bloom_20160517_1 | ecosystem: Environmental > Aquatic > Marine > Epipelagic ...
GCTCACTGGCGGCTTCCTCTTTCAAACGCTGGGGCTCAATCTACGCGGCGCAGAAATCAAAGGCTGCCCACTCGGCAATATCTTTGAAATTTCGCAATTTATTGCATGGTCGCTGGTGCTGCTTTATTTCCTCATCGGCCCCGCTTTCAAGCTACGCCTACTCGGATTCTTCACCGCAGGCCTCGCCGGGCTCCTCGCTGGCACCGCACTACTGATTCCAAACTGGGACCAATCCTACCCCCCTGGCATTTTCGGTGGCAATCCATGGATTGAGTTACACGCGGCACTGGCGATTTTCAGTTATGCGATGTTCGCAATTGTCGCACTGGTATCCGCGATGTTCCTAATCCAACAACATGGGTTGAAGAACAAACAGTTCAAAGGCCTTTACCAACATTTGCCCTCTGTTCAGCAGCTCGACTTAATGGCAAAACGACTTCTCATTACTGGAGTTGTGGTGCTCAGCGCGGCTCTCATCTTCGGCGCAGTTTTTTGGATCAACCACCCCGAGCGCGTGCCCGTCTTTAAATTGACTGCCACATGCCTCGTCTGGGCAGGCTACCTCACTGTCGTGGTTTTACGGATACAAAAACGACTCGTCACTCGGCGCCACGCGATCGCCTCCATTGCGCTCTTCATCTTCGCACTCGCTTCTCTCTGGCCGGTGCAATCGGCACGCGACACGACCGAAACCGAAGCCCCGGCAATTCAGCAGACATCTGAATGAGCGAAGCATTGCAGTCACTGTTTGTGCTTGGCAGCACCCACCATCAAGCTCCGCTTGAAGTGCGCGAGCGCATGGCACTCACACCAGAAAATGCCGCAGCTCTGCAACAAGAGCTACACGCTCTCGACGACATTTACGAGTGTCTCGTCGTCAATACTTGCAACCGTGTTGAAGTGTATGGCCTCGCCAGTGCCCCTAGCGTCGAGGCCACAGTCCGAGACTACCTTTGCGCTCGCAACGGCGTAAGCCGCGAACTGCTAGATGCGCACTCCTCTTGGCATACCAACCTCGACGCGCTACAGCACGCCTTCGAAGTATCCAGCGGCCTCGACTCTCAAATCGTTGGTGAGACAGATATCCTCGGCCAGATGAAGAACGCTTATGCCCATGCACGTGCAGCAAAATGCACCGGCGTCGTCCTTAACCGACTCTTCGAGAAGAGCTTCCAAGCAGCCAAGTCAGCCCGCACTAAGACTGGCATCACCCGCGGACAAGTCAGTATTGGCAATGTTGCGGTCGATCTAGCTAACCGTATTTTTGGGCACCTGCGCGACAGCCGCGTACTGCTGCTCGGCAGTGGCGACGTCGCGGAAAAGACCGCGCAATCACTCAAAAGCCGTGGCGTAGCGGACATTACCGTCGCCAGTCGCACTTATGAAAATTCCCATACCCTCGCCCACAGCCTTGGCGGCGCAGCCATTGAGCTAAGCGATTTCGCCGCTCAGCTCAAACGCTTCGACATCGTCATCAGCTCAACCGCCGCCGCTGGATTGATTCTGGACCGTGACACGCTTGCGGCCGCACTGAAGCAACGCCCCGATCGCCCCTTCTTTCTAATCGACGTGGCACTCCCTCGCGACATCGACCCAACAGTGAGCAAGCTAGAGAACGTCTATCTCTACAACCTCGACGACCTTTCCAACATCGCCAACGAAAACCTCGAGCTACGTAAAGCCGAGATCGACCGCGCCCGCATCATCCTCAAAGGCTATGCTTGGAACCTGTGGCTACAGCTTAGACGCCGGACTTTGATGGCGACGAAGTAAGAGACTTGAGGTGGGAGGCCTGAGACTTGAAACTTGAGGGTTGAGGCTATAAATTCAGAGGACTGACCATTTGCTTCTTCGTCCGGCTCTGTACCGTGTGGGTGTAAAAAATTCCTCTACCAATATACGATGCTCACTATTGATCTCAGCCTGTTGAACATCGAACAGTTCATCGATGCAATGAAGCCCAAATTGATCAATCAATATCAGACAAAGGACGACATGAAGTCCTTCAGAGATATGGCAGTTGAACTAACCTACGCATACCAATCCGAAGAAGGGATAGAGCTCGTCAACATCACCATCTCCCCCGACGACTTTACAGCAAACTGAAATCTAACAAGTCACTAGACTCAATGTCGCTAACGCGCCATCGAGTCAGCTCGACGTTCGCAGGTAATAAATTGACACCTTAACGTTTTGACGTTTTAGTGTTAATTATGAAACGAGCCACAGTATATTTCGAAGAAAGCCTGCATAAGGCCCTGAAAATGAAATCCGCAGAGATTTCGACTCCAGTTTCTGATCTGGTGAATGATGCAGTGCGATCTGCACTACTTGAAGACGCTGAAGACCTTGAAGCATTCAAAGAAAGAGAGAATGAACCAGTAATCGACTTCGAAGCGTTTGTAGCCTCCCTCAAAGAAAATGGAACACTATAGAGTCGTCATCAAAAAGTCTGCCGCGAAGGAAATCCAAAGCATCCCAAAGAAAGACAGGATTCGCATTATTGAAAAGATTCGAAGCCTTGCAGCTGATCCACATTCGCACGGAGGTAAAAAACTCTCTGGACAAGAGAAATACAGAATAAGGCAAGGAAACTATAGAATCCTATATCAAGTCATTAATGAGGAGTTAGTCGTCTCCGTTGTCAGAGTGGTACATCGCAGAGATATCTACACAAATTAGTGTGAACCAGTCGTGATGAGGCAATGCATTTCGCTCGCGCTCATCCATGCTCACACTCCACGTTAGCAAAAAATGAAACTCCCTCTGCAAATACTTAGCCTATTCATAGTAACACTTTCACAAGTCTTAGGCTACGGGACTGAAAATAAAAACGAATATGCACCAATCACATTAAAATCGGCCACAGGCACCGAGGTTGAAGTTGTCGCTGTTTACAAGGTCTCTCCCGATGGGCTAACATTTTCACCTAAGCCCTCCAAACCATTGATCGGTTCCAATACGCTAGCCACACTGACTACTAGCTGGGATGTGATTGACGCTGGTAGCCTGAAAAACTATCCAAAACTTGAATCAGCTCATCGTCAGGCACTAAACGGCAAGACGACGAAGATGAAAATCGGATCACACTTCACCGAAGAGTGCTCGATCATAGCGCAGATCAAATCTGAGATCCCAAGGATCACAGTGAGATATAAGGATGGTCGCGCGATTAAGGTTCCACTGACAGAATTTCTCAGCAACAGGAGTTATAGTCGTGCACGTCGTTGGTCGATTCACCAAAGGTCTAAAGATTTATTAATTGCGCGATGGGAAGCCGTCGCTCATCAGATTGAGCCAATTTCCTATCGATCAGATATCATAAAGCTCCAATATCGAATCGAACGAGCGATACGTGCGGTTGAATCAATTCAGACCGAAAGTGGAGTATTTAACATAAGCCACGCAAACAGCATCAAACAACTCCTCGACGACTAAAATAAAGAGCTATCAAGACCGAGTGAGACAATGCATTTCGCTGGCGCTCATACATACTCTCACTCTGCGTTATTTAACCGAAGGGATGCTGCTTGGAGCAACAACTGAAGCTGCCGGCATCGGCGCGGCTGGAGCGGCGCTCCCGCCCATTCCTTGGCCCATCATCATCAGGCCCATGAGTGGCATCATCGCACCCTTCAGGCTCTGGTCGAATTGCTCTTGAGTCTCCGCAGCTGCGATTTGCGCCAACACACCATCGATCATGGTGAGAACACCCATCATTTGCGGCTTATTAGCCGCAATGTCTTGCATCGAAGTGGCTTCCAGCTCAGCCGTGGCTTCAGCAATTTTAGCCACCCAGTCGCTCGCCATCTCAGATGGCACCCAACGTTGCTCCACTTTGCTGAATGCTTGCTCGACTGGCTCTTTACCAGGAACGGTCGTTAACAACGTCGCTTGCAGATCATCTGCTTCAACCACTGTAACGACTGTATTCATATAATTAGAAAGCATCGATTCCTCGCCAGCCAACTGTCCCAAAGTCTCAGCATATCGTGTAAACTGCGACACGGTTGTATCAAAAAAGTCCTGCCCATTGAAATTCAATAAGCCAGTACTCGAAGCCAACTCGCTCGATGTGATGGCGCCTAGCAGACCGACAATCGAAGGGAGCGCGGCTTCAAGCTGTGCCATTTCCTCAGCTGAACGACCTTGCATGAAAGACGAATTCAAGATCAATGCCTGCTGCTGATCAATCACCTCTGCCAGCCGTGCGATCGTCGCAAAGCTCTTATCATACAACTCGGGATCAATCTTAGAACCTGTAAGGTGCAGCAAATCACTGACGTCCGTTTGATACGAAGTAGGCATCGCCTGCCAAATGATACCGCCATTGCCCTTCGCAAATTCGGTGATCACAGTTTGAATCGCCGCATCGGGCGCATCTGGGATCGTGACACCTGCGGCCTCCTCAGATTTCTTGCTACAGGCAGTGAATAGCAAAGCACTGGCAGCGAGGCCAAGCGTGATTTTTTTAGAAATCGAAAACGTCATATGATTTGAATTGGGTTAAACTTGAAAAATAAATTCCAGGGCAACACAGACAGAGTTTCGACTCTAAAGTGCCTAAGCTTTAATAGATCGCACAGGTTAATTCTCAGTTAAACCACTGTTATACCCCAAGTAAACGGGTGCGCCGGTGCTGCTGGGGGAACTGCAGTGTAATCGCGGTGCCCTCGCCCTTAAGCGATTCGATGCCAAGCTGACCACCGTGGTCGCGGATGATGCGTTGCACGATCATCATGCCAAGACCGTGGCCCTCTTTCTTGGTGGTGTAATAAGGCTGTAAGATGCGTGACAGTTCGTCTTCTGAAATACCTGAGCCAGTATCAATGAATTGCATATAAACAAACTCGTCATCACTGCGCGCCAAGACCCGCAGTTTGCCACCCGGCTGCATCGCTTCCATCGCGTTCTTAATTAGATTGAAAAAGACCTGCTTAATCTGCCCACGATCGCCGAGAATGGACGGAATCGCCTGGCCGACTTCGATATTCACATCTAAGCGGCGATCACTCAATTCTGCTTCTTGAACGCGTAACACCTCGTCGAGCAACTCAACCAGATCGAGTTCGTTCAGCTCCGGTTGCTGCGGACGGACGGCTTCGAGGAAATGCGTGATGATACCGTCGAGTCGCTTCACTTCGCCTTGGCACACTTCGAGCGATTCGGACATACTGTCAGCCGTTTCACCGAGCTGTAGCTTCTTTAGCTTTCGTTCGATCAATTGTAGATGGATCGTCAACGAGTTGAGCGGATTACCCAACTCATGCGCGACGCCCGCGGAGAGACGCATGATCGATGCGATACGCTCGCTTTCGATACGCTCCTGCATCGAAACTTTTTCTTCGGTCACATCCGAAAGCACCACGACCATACCGCCGCTGTCATCTTGCCCGACCTGTGTATCAATCGGCACCATATAAAGACGTACAAACCGATGCTCCGGATATGTCAGCTCGACCTCACGTGAAAGCACTCGCGCGGCTTTTTCTGTGCTATCCGTCTTATCTAAATCCATCGAACGAGCGAGATCCGGCACCATCTTCCACAGCCGTGTATTGCCGATATCATCGTCCTTTAAACCGATCAGACTGAAGGCTGCCTCGTTGGCGTATTGAACAACTCCCTCGGAATCGATCACCAGAATCCCGTCTTGAATGGTATTAAACACGGTTTCCTGCAGCTTACGGTCACGCGCCAGGCGCTGCACCAGAATGCCTAAATTGACTGAATCGAGGTCATCGATCCGCCCCAGTATTTTATCAAGTCCGGTATTTTTCATGATGTTCTAATCTTACTCCTAACCTTACTCCTACTCCTAATCCTAATCTTAATCTTACTCCTAATCCTAATCTTACTCCTAATCGTAATCCTACTCCTAATCAAACCGTCACATTAGTCATCCTCATTATAGGCTGCCTGACCCTCATAGGCTCTCCCGCCGTCTTGACTACGAATCAATCCAACGATCATCGAAACGATCTCCTTTAGAATCTGCTTCCCTGAATCTGACTGATCCTGGTCCAGTTGCTTGCGACGGACTAGCACATCCAACGCGGCAGCGCACTCAAGCGCAGACCCCCTCGCAATATCAAAAAAACGGCACCGATCTTTGCCTGTAAATTTCCCATTCCCCTCCGCTAAATTAAGAGGCATCGAAGTCGAAGCACGATCGAGCTGATTGTGCGCAGCAAGGCTCTTGGGCAGTTTCGCCAAGACTTCTTGCGTAAATTCAACAAAATCCAACGAACGCTGATAGACGTTTAACTTTTCGTGATCAAATACTGGAGACATGATGGTGGATAAAGGGGAGAAAAGAGAAGGATTATGAGTAAGATTAGGATTATGTGTAGGACGGGGGGGACTGAGAGGGATTATGAGTAAGATTAGGATTATGAGTAAGACGGGGAAAACTCCTAAGTCGCACTCGGCGCAATCAGTTGGATCAATTCCTTGGCGATGGCGACTTTAGTCGTCGGCCCAATCTTTAGCGAGCTACCATCCGCCGCGATGAGCGTCACTTCGTTGGTGTCGGCGGCAAACCCCGCGCCCGCTGCGCCGACTTTGTTGGCGACCATCCAGTCGCAGCGCTTCTCCACAAGCTTCTTGCGAGCATAGGCATCGACGTTGTTGGTCTCTGCGGCAAAACCGACGACGGTCTGATGCGCTTTGCGCTCGGTCATGGTCTTTAAGATGTCGACGGTGCGCTCAAACTCGATGCTCATCGACGCCTCGCCCTTCTTCTCCTTCTGTGCGTGTTGCTTGACCGGCCGAAAGTCACTGACCGCGGCGGTCATAATTAAAACATCGCAGGCATCAAACAACGCATCGACGTGCTGAAACATTTCCTCAGCGCTGACCACCGGGTATAAAATGACATCATCCGGCTCTTTGAGCGCGACCGGGCCAGCGACCAGATCAACCGTCCACCCCGCAGCCACAGCGGCCTCGGCGATGGCATAGCCCATCTTGCCGGTGGATGGATTGCTCAAAAAGCGCACCGGATCGATAAATTCACGGGTTGGGCCCGCGGTAATAAGACAACGAATAGAGCTTGCGTTCGACATAACTCGGAAAAGCCTAGGCGAACATATGGCCCAACAGCAACCCAGCACCGCACCGAATTTGAAAAATTCCTCAAATACCGTAAAACCTCCCGTTCAGAAGGAGAATACCCTACTCAATCTCGGCTTTAATATCCTGCTGCCGATCATGGTGCTCAACAAGGGCAAGAAATACTTTGGCGAGTATCTGCAACCCTACTTCGAGAACGTCGCGGTCGGCATCCTAATCATCGCCATCATCTTTCCAGTCGCCTACTTTATCTACGATTACTTCAAACGCTCGAAGTATAACGTCTTCTCCATCCTCGGCCTCATCAGCGTCCTCCTTACCGGTGGTATCGGCATCCTCGAGATCCCCACCGAATGGTTTGCGGTCAAAGAGGCTGCCATTCCGCTGCTGTTGGGCATCGCCGTAGTCGTCTCACTCAAGACGCCTTGGCCGCTGATTCGCACCCTGCTCTACAATCCAGAAATTCTGGATGTCGATAAAGTGCATATTGCCCTGCAGGCGCATGACAGTGAATCGGCATTTGAAAAACTGCTGACGAAGTGCACTTGGCTGCTCGCGTTTTCGTTTTTACTGAGCGGCATACTCAACTATGGACTAGCACGCTGGATCGTGGTCAGCCCGAGCGGCACCGATGCCTTCAACTCCGAAGTCAGCAAGATGATGGCCTGGAGCTGGCCGGTCATTGTTATCCCCAGTATGGCGATCATGATGGTTACGCTGTGGATGCTCCTCGGCGGGATCAAAAAAATGACGGGACTAGAGTTGGACGATGTCCTACACGGTGCGCCGGCTAAGGTGGCAGATGAGACTCGCAGTTGAAAAGCTGGTGGCGAACAAGGCATCGGAATCAGAGTGAAACCCAGTTCCGCGCGAAGCCTCGAGCGATTTTGATGTCGCCAGCACCCAGCCAGAGCTTGCTCTCGGCGAGAAGCATGCGCCACCACCCACAACCGATGCCACAGATGCCTGGCTCTACAAAAAAACGGCAAAGCCCCGAAAGGCTCTGCCGTGTAACAAAGTATCGCTGTAACTGTTAGCGCTCGTCCATCTTCAGATAGTCACGAATCGTGTGGCCGGTGTAAATTTGGCGTGGGCGGTGGATGCGGCTCTTGGAGTTTTCCGCAATCTCCTTCCAATTTGCAATCCAGCCTGGCATACGCCCGATCGCAAACATCACGGTAAACATCTCGACCGGGATACCGATCGCCTTGAGCAGGATACCACTGTAAAAGTCGACATTCGGGTAGAGCTTGCGCTGCACAAAATACTCATCCTCCAACGCTGCCTGTTCGAGGTGCTTGGCAATATCAAGCAGTGGATCATCGATCCCCAAGCCTTCGAGTACACGCTCAGAGCTCTTACCCAAGATCTTCGCACGTGGATCGTAGTTTTTATACACGCGGTGCCCAAAGCCCATGAGCTTCGCTTTACCCTCTTTAGCGTCTTGGATGAATTTTGAGCCGTCATCACCCGATGCGTGGATCTCTTCGAGCATCTTGATCACTGCCATATTTGCCCCACCATGCGACGGGCCCCAAAGCGCACAGACTCCGGCCGAAACCGAAGCAAACAAATTCGCACCACCGGAAGCGACCATGCGCACCGTCGAAGTCGAGCAGTTTTGCTCGTGATCGGCATGCAACAGCAAGAAAAGATCGAGCGCCTCAGAGGCGCCGGAAGTATCCTCATATTGATTATAAGGTTCCGAGAACATCATGTGCAGAAAGTTCTCTGCATAGCGCAGCTTGTGATCCGGAAAGACAAACGGTAAACCCTGCTTCTGGCGATAGGCCATCGCCGCAATCGTGCGCACTTTAGAAATCAACAGCGCGGCCGTCTCATCGAAGTGCGCCAAATCTTGCGCACGGTTATTCGAAGACATCTCAGGATAGTAGGCACCCAGAGAGTTGAGCATGGAGGACAAGATCGCCATGGGATGCGCATTACTTGGGAAGCCCTCGAAGTGATGATGCATGCCGGTGTGAACCGACGCGTGCAACTGCACTTCTTTAGCGAATGTCTCCAATTGCTCCTGGGTGGGCAACTCACCATAAATAGCGAGGTACGACGTTTCAAGAAAAGTAGAGCGCTCAGCCAACTCCTCGATCCGATAGCCGCGGTGGCGAAGAATGCCCTTCTCACCATCAATAAATGTAATATCACTCAAGCAAGAGCCCGTGTTACCGTAGCCTTCGTCGAAAGTGACACAACCACTCTTCGCGCGTAAAGTCCTGGTATCCAGAGCTTTTTCTCCTTCGGTTCCCACAATCATTGGGAACTCGAAATTTTCATCGCCGAGTCGTATAGTGCCAGTGTTTTCCATTTTCTAGGTAGTTGTTAGGTAAGTCGTCGAGGGAACGTATTGCCACTCGATTAAAAATATCATCCAGCGTTGCGCTACAGCGACTTCAGGAAATTGCGATAGAGTTGCAACCCTTTTGCCTGACTTTTTTCTGGGTGAAACTGTGTGGCATAGCAATTTCCTGAGCGAATTCCAGAGACAAACCGACCGCCGTAATCGGTCTCAAACAGCGTAAGCCGCTCATCTTCGGGTTCAATATAATAGCTATGCACGAAATAAAATTGGTCGATGCCGCTTTCAAGGCCATCAGTGAGCGGATCATCACCTGCAAAAGAGACCGAGTTCCAGCCCATGTGCGGGACCTTGAGTGATGGATCGATCTGAAAACGACGCACTCGCCCCTTAAAAACACCCAATGCCTGCGTGTCGCCCTCTTCGGAGTGCTCAAACAGCGCCTGCAGCCCAAGGCAAATGCCGAAAAACGGCTTATCCGCAGCGATCCAATTGCGAATCGCATCATCAAACCCCGTTTCTTTGAGCAACCGCATCGCGTCGACGATTGCACCTTGACCAGGGAAAACCAGCGCATCGGCCGCTCCAATCTGATCGGGACTAGAGACGAGTCGCGCAGTCGCACCGACATGCTCCCAAGCGCGCACCACACTACGCAAGTTACCCATACCGTAATCAATGACAGCGAGTCGTGGTTTACTCTGTTGGGAATTTACGCTCATAACAAGCGCTACAGAGTGGCGACTCTAAAACAGGATGCAAGCAGACAAGCCCGCTGATCCATCAAATCCCTCTTCCCGCTGACCTATAATTCGACCAGCTTATAGCCGACACAACCAGGCCTAATAATAGTTTCGCCTGCGACCACTGCGGATACAAAAAAGGACGATCCGTGGCTGGATCGTCCTTTACTAAATAAATAGCGCTCGAAGCTACTTCGAGAGCGTGCCCTTGGTCGAGGGCAGCGCCCCACCGAGGCGCGGATCGACGGCCGTCGCCATATCAAGCGCACGAGCAAAGCCCTTAAAAATGGCTTCGGCAATGTGGTGCGGCTCTTCGCCGTATTCGAGATTAATGTGCAAATTACAAGCCGCGTCGTTGGCAAAGGCCTGAAAAAACTCCTTCACCAGCACGATACTGAAATCGCGCACCATCGGGAACTGGTAGTCCACATTATAGACAAATGCCTGACGGTTCGACAAATCCAGCGCGACACGAGCCAGCGACTCATCCATCGGCAATAGAAAGAATCCGTAACGGCGAATGCCGCCTTTGTCGCCGAGCGCTTGTTTGAGCGCCTGCCCGAGCACAATACCAGTGTCCTCGACCATGTGGTGATAGTCGACGTCGATATCGCCGGTTGCCTTGACCTTTAGGTCAAACAAGCCGTGCTTGGCAAAGAGCGTCAGCATGTGATCGAAAAACGGGATACCAGTGTCGATTACGGACACACCAGTGCCATCGACATTCAGCTCCATTTCGATCTGCGTCTCTTTAGTATTGCGGGTGATTTTTGCTATGCGTGATTCAGCCATGATGTAACAGCGATTAAAAAAGCCTCCATTTCAGCGTCAGTTCCTATGCTAACGCGAATAAAAGAGCAAGTTAAAGGATGAGCGGGAAAATAGCGCACCAATACGTGCGCCTGCTTTAAATGCTCGAACAGCGAGGCGGCCACCGCCGCACCCGATTCTCCGGCACCATTCTGCGGCTCGGTGAATAGAAAGTTGGCTGCCGATGGATAGGTGAACCAACCGAGCCCGTCGAGCTGAGCCAAGGTCGACGCACGGGTCGTAATCACCTTCTGTCGTTGCGACTCAAAGTATTCAATATCTTCAAACGCGGCCTGCGCCGCCACCTGTGCGATTCGGTCTACATTATAGGCATCGCGCACTCGATCCAACATGCCGATAATACCAGCGCTCGCCAGACCAAACCCAACTCGCATACCAGCGAGGGCGTACGACTTCGAGAACGTGCGCACCACCACCAGGTTTTCATAATCCTGCAGCAGAGCCACCGCAGTCTCACCACCGAAATCCACATACGCCTCGTCCACCACCAATATCCCGTCGATTCGTTGCAGCACCGCTTCAATGGCTGTCAGAGAAAACGCCACGCCAGTCGGTGCATTCGGCGAAGTCAGGAAAAAAACCGGCGCATTGATCGCTACCATCGCCTCCACATCCAGCTCCATGGAGCGGGTAAACGGCACATCAAGCATGCCTTTGCCCGACATCCCAGCCACTACCGGATACAGCGAGTAACTCGGTACGGTGTGCCCCGCCCCCTTTGCGCAAACATAGCAGCGCGTAATTAGATCTAAAATATTGTCAGAGCCATTACCGATAATGACGTTTTGTGCAGTCAGGCCAAACCGCTCACCGATCACAGTCCGGAGTTGCTGGCTGACTGGCTCCGGGTAGCGACGCAGTTGCACCACCTCAGCGCCCACCGCCTCGGCCACCCTTGGCGACGGTGGATAAGGATTCTCATTGGTGTTGAGCTTGACCCATCCCTCACCCTGCGGTTGCTCACCAGGTACATAGGCATGTAATTCCTGAACATGCGCTAAGGCACGCGCATTGGCATTAAATTTTTTCTTCATGGGCATATATCGAATTAGCAGAAGACGGACGCGCAAGCCCCCGCCTCCGGAAAACCGCACCTCAATCAACTTTGACAGATAACCAGCGATTTGCTTTTTATCTAATCATAGCTACCGCTCTATAAACACTACTTCACTCGCCAGAGGTAAATCCAAAATGTTCAGAAAACTCATAATTCCTGCTTTTTTCGCGATTCTCATCGCCCAAAGTAGCAACGCCGATGAAATCCAGATGACAAATGGTTCTCGGCTAATTGGCGAACTCATTCGCATCGAAGCCGATAAAGTGACCTTCTCGACACCCTTTGCTGGCACGATCACGATCAGCCAGGACAACGTCGAGCGCATCGTCACCAAGAAATCAGTCACATTGATGATGCAAGACGGGCGCGTCTTTTACGACCGACAAATTGTATCCACCGAACAGGCCATGCGTGTCGAATCCGCAAATGAGGCCCCGGTCATCTTTGCTGCGTCAGATATCGAGATGGTCAATCCCGAACCTTGGAAACTGGGCGATGGCTATGACTGGAGCGGACGCTTCTCGGTTGCAGCTGAAGCTAAACGAGGCAATTCAGACAGTGACGAGTGGGACCTCAAAGCCAGATCGATCTGGCTCAGCCTGAAAGACCGCTACACACTCAAAGGCAATATAGAATTTGAAGAGTCCCGCGGAATCGAAACCGAAGACAACTGGCATCTATTTTCCAAATACGATCGCTTCTTAGAGCTTGGTAGCAAAAATTATAGAGGGGCGAAACTGAGTTTCGAATACGATCAATTTGAAGACATCGACCTGCGCACTGTACTCGGACCACATTTTGGCCGACAATTTTCTAAGACCCAACGATTCAAACTCGAGATGGAGCTTGGACCTGTCTGGGTTAATGAAAACTATGCTGATGGCGCCAAGGAAGACTGGGTAGGCGCCTTGTGGCTCATCGATGCCAGTACCGACATCATCGGCTTCGGCTCCACGCTCTACCTCGATCACGATGGCATCTTAAAGGTCGAAGAGCCTGGCGAAACAATCCTCAATGCCATTCTTGGTATTCGCTTCCCCATTGCAGGGGGCTTTGAAACCGCCTTTGAAATTGAATACGAATACGACGGCGGCGCCATTGAGGGCATCGACAAGCTCGACACCACTTACAATCTGAGACTCGGCTATTCGTGGTAAGCAACTACACTGCCGGAATCAATCCCTGCGAACATCGCAAACATACAGATCACTGCTCCTCAGTCTAGTGCTCGCCATTTTCTGCTCAGACTGTACCAACTCGAGATGACAATCTATCAGTCGCAGCGTTTTTCTTACGTATCGAAAGACTACAGAGTGCGCTTATAGACGAATCGTTAGCGAGCGCCCGTGCCCGTCGAGCTTTTCCAAACGCGCAAAGGTTTCCACCACTGGAGCCGCATTCGCTAGGCTCTTCGCGTCGTAGCGAAGGACACTAGAGCGTCGAATGAAATCGGTCGCTTGCAAACCACTGAAGAAACGCCCCGCACGGCCAGTTGGCAATGTGTGGCTCGGCCCAGCGGTAAAATCGCCCAACACGGTCGGTGTCATATAGCCCTGTAGGATCGCGCCCGCGGTGGTAATCTTGTTCGTCAACGCATCGATCAACTTGTCAGCGATCTGTAGCTCCAAGTGCTCCGGTGCGATATAATTCGAGACCTGTGCAGCTTGATCGAGAGTCTTACAAGTCACCGCTAGAAAGCGGCTCTTCAAGACCTTCTCACATTTTGCCGCGTGGCTGCGCTCGGGCAATTGCTTGGCGAGGGATTTCTCAATTTTGCGCAACAGCGCTTTGCTGGTAGTTGCCAAATAAATAATTTCCTTACCGCTGCCGTGTTCGGCCTGCGCGATTAAGTCCGCGGCGACATGCTGTGGGTTCGCTCCGCCATCAGCGATGATCATCACTTCACTCGGGCCAGGCAGCAGATCGATTCCGACAGTGCCCAGCACTTGACGCTTCGCTTCCATCACAAAAGCATTACCTGGGCCAAAAATCTTGTCCACCGCTGGAATCGTTGCGGTACCATAGGCCATCGCACCAACGGCTTGCACGCCGCCAACTTTATACACTTCGTCAATACCGACCATCGAAAGCGCGGCCAGCATACCTGGTGCAATCGAACCATCTGCAGCCGGTGGTGTGCAGACGCAAATCTCGGGATTCTTTACCAGCTTCGCGAGTACCGCCGTCATTACGACAGTCGAAACCAGCGGCGCATTGCCACCAGGCACATACAGCCCGACACGTTGGATCGGATAGAAGCGTTCGCCGACGATGCCACCTTGCGCGTTCTTCGCCTTCCAATTTTTGGGTAGGGTCTTTTTATGGAACGCCTTAACCAGCGCGATAGACTCGCGAATCGCTTTGCGGTCGCCAGCTGACAAGCTCTTTAATGCCGCTTTCATCTCGGCGGGATCAACGCGCATTGCTTGGGCGCTCAAATGCGCGCCGTCAAACTTCTGCGTGTAGTTGAGTACCGCTTTGTCGCCGCGCGCTTTCACCTCGGCCAACACGGCAGTAACCACCTCAGAGACATCCCCCGACACAGTGGCAGTGGTGCAAAACTTGCGCAGAGCATTAAAAAATTTCGGTGAATCTAAAAATTCGAGTGTTTGCATAATAAATTAGAAGAGCCGTGCTTACTTAGTTTTTTGACCGGTCGGGATAGTGAAGATTCCGCTCTTCAATGGCTTGTTCACTTTAATATCACGAACCACCATCGTGTGCAGCATTTTCTGGCCCTGATAATACTCCACACGTTTGGGGAATTTAATGCCCGCAACAATCTGTTCGCCGACTTCGACACTCTCCACACCTTTATCGGTAATCGTTGAGACGAGCATGTCGTTATTGATGGCAAAATAGCGTGTGGTGGAAATACCGTCTGGGTAGGAGTACAACAGTTTATGGCAACGCACGCCACGCCGTTGCTCAATCCCCTCATATTCGATGCGCTCACCACGCTTAAAATCGGCACCATAGAAACTAAAGAGCTGACGGGTACTGAATGCGACACGTTTAAGTTCCTCATTCGTCATCGTGCGGATTTGAGAGCGCTTTTCCTCATCACTTAAATTTGAGCGAATAATGCAACCCGAGTCCCCTTGCAGAATCGTCGTTTCGACCAAATCATCCACTGTCACAACTAAGCGCTGGGAACAGGGCTTGCGCGAAATAATCAAAATAGTGGCACTCGGCATTTTAGACTCCGCCGGCTCGATCCAGCCACTTATCTGCAAAGTGACCAAATTATTCAACGCCGCCTCAGTGCCGGCGGTGGCACGGGCGCGTTCAACAATGGCACTCACCTTCGCCTGCCCAGCAAACAGCGGAGCGGCGAGAGCGAATAAACAAATTGAGGATAATAACTTCATACTTATATGCTTCAGACCTAGCTAAACAGAATTTGTTCGAAACTCAGACGAACAGCAAACTCGTGCGGCTACTCCCACTCGATCGTGCTCGGTGGTTTCGAGCTGATGTCGAGGACCACACGATTGCATCCAGACACCTCATTGATGATACGGCTCGAAATCTTACGCAGCACTTCGTACGGGACACGCGCCCAGTCAGCTGTCATCGCATCGAGACTCTCGACAATACGTAGCGCGACCACGTTTTCGTAGGTGCGTTCATCGCCCATCACGCCGACTGTTTTAACCGGCAGAAAGACGCAGAACGACTGCCACACCTTGTAATAAAGATCCGCAGCCATCATCTCTTCTTGAAGAATCGCATCCGCCTTGCGCAGCACGACCAGATCCTCTTCCTTAATTGGCCCCATGACGCGCACGCCAAGACCTGGACCAGGGAATGGTTGACGCCAAACGACTTCCTTCGGCAAGCCGAGTTGCGAGCCGAGCTCGCGCACTTCATCTTTAAACAGTTCGCGCAGCGGCTCCAGCAGTTTGAGATTCATCTTCTCAGGAAGCCCACCGACATTGTGGTGGCTTTTAATCAGCGCGGCAGGATTGCCATCGATCGCGATCGACTCGATCACATCGGGATAAAGCGTGCCCTGAGCGAGGAACGTGTAGTTGCCGTGCTCCTTGAGATCGGTGACCGACTCGTCAAACACCTCGACGAAAGCATTCCCGATGATCTTACGCTTCGTTTCTGGATCCGATACACCCGCCAGACGATCCAAGAAGAATTTGCCCTTATCGGCCACGCGCACATCGAGATCGAAGTGATCGCCGTAAAGTTTTTCAACCTGCTCACGCTCATGTAAGCGCAGCAGACCATTATCCACAAATACGCATGTCAGCTGCTTGCCAATCGCTTTGTGAATCAACGCAGCCGCGACCGAAGAATCGACCCCGCCGGACAGCCCTAGGATCACGCGCTCGTCGCCGACAGTATCTTTGATCTTCTGCACACTTTCTTCAATGTAGTTGGCCATCGACCAATCCGATTCGCAGCCGCAAATCTTGAAGAGGAAATTCGCAATCACCTCGGTGCCCATCTCGGAGTGCGCCACCTCCGGGTGGAACTGCATGCCATAGAAATTACGCTTCGCATCTTGAATCGTCGCGTAAGGCGAATTCTCAGTCGAAGCGACCGCTTCGAAGCCTTCAGGAAGCTGCTCTAGCCGATCACCATGCGAATTCCAGACGCGCAGTGTGTCTGGAAGGCCCTCGAAC
>Ga0206131_10003944_pt1 | contig 16649 bp, 12 predicted proteins | sample Helgoland_Spring_FD_148636 | JGI IMG/M metagenome (GOLD analysis project Ga0206131, IMG submission 148636) | Pelagic subsurface seawater microbial communities from Kabeltonne, Helgoland, North Sea - Helgoland_Spring_Bloom_20160517_1 | ecosystem: Environmental > Aquatic > Marine > Epipelagic ...
CATCACGATCAAATCCTGCTATCCAGGATGAATACCCCAGATAGGTTCCTATCCATGGCTCAATTTGATTACCCCACCCCGCCTCATCAAGGAAGCTTTTTCCTTTTCCTGATTTGGCCCACTCGCGGCACAATTTTAGAATTTCGCTCGCCGATCCGCCCTCAACCAACGATGCACGTTGAATCATATAATGGAGCCAATCCCAACCAGAAGGGCCCTCATTGCATCCTGTTTCCCAATCCAGAACCACTACACCTCCATCATTTGATAGCTTGATATTCCAAGGTGCAAAATCGCCATGGAATACACCCGTTTTGACGCTCAGAGATGATACTTTTTGCAATCTGGCCCAAATCTCTCCCTCCTCATGCCCTGAAGCATAATCGTCCATTTCCTTCCACTGACCTGTCTCACTCAGCGGCACGGCTTGGGCATCCTTCATCCAGTCACTCAATATGCCGATCACCTGTTCATCATCGTCCTTACCCGGAGAGGATCCTTCGACAAAACCCGTGGTGTACGACGCCCAGGTATCCTCAAAGTGATTCCCATACAAAACCGGGCTGCCCATAAGCCTATCCGGCAGCATCTTAATCACCTCAAGCTCCGCCATGACCGATTGACGTGATTTTTCATCAACACCCACCTTATCCACTACATAACCATCCCCCTGATGATGAACCAGTAGAGCACGGCGTGTGTCACCCTTAGGGTTACCTAGCAGAAACCCAACCTTGCTATGATCGTTTACCAATTCTGCCAGTGGTCCATCTGCTCGCACAGTGAGACATTTGCGAGGTAAAAAGCGGTGCAATCCCGTGCGAACTAGAATACCCACGACAAGTGCCACGACTTTCCCTAAGCACACCTGCGGCTGATAGAGTTTCAGCGTTGCCCATGCCGTCTCACGATCAGCAGGCAATGCTAACAACAAATGACCCTCCCTCCGGACATAATAAACAGAGAAAGTGCCCAGCACTTCACCTGTTCCCTCCAAGGCTCTGATCAAAGCTATGTCTACCGATTTAGCCATCTCTATTTTTGCGGTCTATTCATCAGCTTAAGCGGCAATTTCAGTAAACGAAATGCGTAGAAAAGCACACAGTCAACTGCGCAATTCAAATGATCATTCTTAAATAGGCTAATCCCATAACAACGCCGGATCGACCGAGACTCCGCGTAATGAAGCTGCAAGCTCAACACATCATCGATGCTATTTTTGCCGAAATGTTTCTGGCTGATATTTTCGCCGTGTAGACGAAAATCAGCGAGCACGTTTGATAGGTAAACAAACTTTTTCCCGAGCGATGCGAGTCGGTTATAGTATTCACCGTCCATCACGCATTTGAACCGCTCATTCAGCAGCAATCCCTCATCCATAATGCTCGATTTTCTGAAAAATGTCGCCGTCGATCCTATGTAACATCCGTAATGGGCCAGCATTAGTTTGCGAAATGGGAACAAACCCATCGTGCGCATGAACTTTCCCTCGCCATCAATGAAATCCCATGCCCCATAGACCACATCGGCATCTGGCTTGGACTCGGCAAATTTCTTCACGGCGGCCAATGCCCCTGGCTTCAGTCGGTCATCGGTATTGAGCCACATCACCCACTCACCTTTTGCCATTTTGAATCCTTTGTTAATGGCATCCGTCATCCCCTTGTCCGACTCGACTGTCAGATCGACATGACCATATCCCCTAATGATATCTAATGTTCCATCCGTGGACCCCGCATCAAAAATGATATGCTCATAAGTCACGCCATCTTGGGCCACAACACTATCCAACATCTCGCGGATGTATTGGTGGTAGTTGTAACTCGCTGTGACTATGGTAAAATCTATATTGTTATCCATACAATTTAATCACAGTCATCTCATAGCCACCTAAAGAGGGGCTAAGGATGCTGATATTGTGTTGTTTTTGGTGAGATTTGGCGATTCTGTTTTTTCAAACTTAGGCGGTATTCGTTATGACTTCAGGCTTTGTCTCCCGTGTGCTGTCCCATAGGTTTATCGTGCAAAGCCTGGTAGATACAAGCTTTCGCAGGCCGCCCGCATTCGATAGCAACCACCTGCTGTCCCATAGGATTTAAGCAAGGCCGTCAGGTCGATGCGATCCCACACTACGCCCCTGACCATTGCCAGAAGCCCCGAAAAACTGTGTGCCCAGTCCACCGTTTGCGACATGAAACGCATCAGCACGTAGAGTAGCAACGCAGCCCAAAGCTGCCAACGGATCGCGTGTTTGCTATGACCGAGGAAGTCACAGACCTGCAGGGTCTGCTTGATCTGCTTGATCTGCTTGAAAAAGACCTCGATGCCCCAGCGCGCCTGATAGAGTTCACCAATGGTGCATGCCGCCCACTCCGTATTGTTGGTGATGAAGACCATTACCACTTCCTTGCCGTCAACCGTGACGATCATTTCAACCCGGCGTAGCAGGACGGGATACTGAGCTTTGCTCTTCGGGGTCTTGAGCAGGATAAGATCGTCGCGCAGGATGTTGCCTTTTCGTTTTGGCAGGAGTTTTTTCCTGACGGTATAGGACATGTTGTCCTTGGCCCGTGTCACCCAGAAGATGCCCCGCAATGCGAGGCTGTAGAGGTGGGTGAAGTTAACGTAAGCCTTGTCAAACAAAGCGATCTCGCCCTCCTGAAGATGGGCGCAAAGTAAGGGTGCACGGGTGTCGTCGTGGTGGCTGGCCTCCTCGATGATGGCAAAACCGGGCAGGAAACTCTGCAGGTTGAGGCGAAGGTGGAGCTTGGCAGCCGCCTTGCGCCGCCGGTGTTTTGCCCAGTCCATGCAGTTGGCCACCAGGGCGATGGTGGATGAGTCCACAGCGTGGATGGCCCTCTTGAATCTTCTCGGGATGCCTTTGTAGCGGATGCCGAAGCCTCCCGGCATGAGCCCTTCGAGATGGCGCAGCGTTTGCCAGAAGAGTTCCTCCATCATATCGCTGTTACGGTTCTTGTTAGCGTGGGAGAGAGTGTTGCGTGCGGGGGCAACCGCACCTCGAAGGCTGCCAAGCCACGGGGAATGAATGCGTAGTGTATCGCAGACATCATTGAGACCCATGGAATGGGTCAGCTGGGCGAAGAGCAGGCTGACGACATGACTCCACGCAGTGAACTTACGCGCCTGTTTGTCGATACCATATTTGCGGGCGAGCTTTGCAACAAGATGCGGGGGAATGAGCTTGCAGAGATGGGTCAGCACTGGCAGCTTTGCCTTGGTTGGTTTATTATTTTTCACAGGCCGATCCTAAGTGGGATCGGCCGCCAGCCACTTCAATTATTTGGCGTCCCTATGGGATGACTGTGCAATTTAATCTCTCAGATCAAAACAGAACTCATTTGTCTCCGTCGCTGTTTTAATACCCGTCAGGATGAGTTCTGGTCCAGTCCCATGCTGTTTGTATGATATCCTGGATATTTGTAAAAGCAGGCTCCCAGCCTAACTCTTTCTTTGCTTTTGAGCTGTCTGCATACAAAGTTGCCGGATCTCCTTCACGCCGTGGAGATTCTATACATGGAACGGCATGGCCGGTAACCTCCTTCACGGCCTCTAGAATCTCTTTTACTGATGTTGGCTGCCCTGTGCCTAAGTTATAGTGTTGAAACTGCCCCTCCCGTCCCATTTTTTCGAAAACGGCGATGTGCGCACGAGCTAAATCATCAACGTGCACGTAGTCTCTGAGGCAGGTTCCATCTGGAGTGGGATAGTCGGTGCCAAAAATTTTGAGAGCCTCTCTCTTGCCTGTTGCCGCATCAATCGCCAAAGGAATCAGATGGGTTTCAGGATCATGGTCTTCCCCGATGACACTATCTATTGATGCCCCAGCGGCATTAAAATACCTGAACACAGCCGATGACATCTGTCCTGCAGCGGCAAGATCTTTCAGTATTGCTTCAACCATCAATTTACTCTGTCCATAAGGATTAATTGGGGACTGTGGTGCTCCTTCCTTGATGGGTAACACTTCCGGGGAACCATAAGTAGCACATGTCGACGAGAAAATAAATTTCCGCACATTGGAGGCTGCCATGGACTTCAACAGACGAATTGTTTTAGCCACGTTGTTTTCGTAATAGTTGAGAGGGTTATCTACAGACTCCCCAACAAATGCAAAAGCTGCAAAATGCATTACTATATCAATGGACTCTTTCTCAAAGAGTTGCAGTAATGCATCTTCATCTCCTAGGTCGCATTGATAAAAGGGTACATCAGAGGGAATAGCTTCACGATGGCCAAATACTAAATTATCAAGCACCACAGGTTGGCGACCAGATTTCATCAACCACCTAACACAATGACTACCGATATATCCAGCACCACCTACTACCAGAACTTTATTACTATTCATTTTCAGTGTATCTATTTAGATTTAATCAAAATTCAACTCAGTATGTTTTTATAGCCATTCACCACCCGGGATATTCTAATATTCCAGTCATATTCTTGACATGCTTTTTTGCGGGCCGCCTCACCCATAACCTCACGCAATGAAGAATCGTTAATCAATCTCTGAATAGCATCCGCGAAACACGTCTTCATCGTTTCTATATTTGCGGATTCAATTTTAATACCACATTCATCGCCGATAATTTCACCACCACCCTGATGATCTATACAAACGGTCGGCAAGCCCGTCGCCATCGCCTCCAAAACGATAGCGCCTGAAGTATCTCTCAAACTAGGAAAAACGAATATATCGGCCAGCCTGAACTCATCCGCCATGACATCGTGAGTGACTGAGCCAAGCATACTAACGCAGTCCTGCAGTTGGTTGTCCTGAATATAGTTATTCAATACTTGTTTATCAGGCCCAGTCCCGATGATATGACATTCAAACAAAACCCCTTCATTCTTTAAAACGTTAAGAGCCATTAGTAACAAGAGAGCGCCCTTTCGCCCCTCGAGCCTACCTCCAAACAAAATGATAGGTCTTGAATTTTTTGTCCTGTCTTGTCTGGGCTGAAACTTTGCAGTATCCACTCCAACATCGATCATCATGCGCACTTCTCCCTTACACCACCGAGCCAATAATTGACGAGTTTCCGAATTTGCAAAATAAATTAAATCAGCATGACGCACCGCCAATATGCAAAATGGATTCCATGCTGAGAACCTCACTCTTACATTTCGGATGAACTCTAGCACTCCTCCCTTTTTCCCGAACAGAGGCAACTGATTACACGGAACTGTTTGTCCTCCCCCAACCGGCCCCCAAACTAATTTTGCTTTCGATTTTTTGAGAAATGCAATTGGGGGAACTTCAAAGCTATTATACGTCACCTGGTGAATAACATCGTAACGATCTGAGTCGTTGTTCCGCCAGATCCAAAAAGCCAACCATACTTGCCATATCGCATAAAACGCCTGGTGTGATAGTATTTTTTTTCTCTTCAGCTTTAAATAGAATGCCGCCGGATCAATATAGACAAACCGCAGCCGTGAGCCGTCCCCTTTCGGCAGCACCTGCTCGATAACTCGCTTGTTGTTAGCACGCGTTACGACGGTGACATCACAGCACCGTGCAAGGCCCACTGCCAGATTCCAACCAGTCCCCGGCTCAGAGCCTTGGTTCGGTTCACAGGCGTAGGCTATTAGAAGAACCTTGATCCGAGAAGGTTCCCCTGAGCTTGCTTCGTCAAGGCGTGATGGATACATAGATGTTAGAGGTAATCAAAATTGTAATTTAATATCGTTCACAAACGGTAGAAGCTTCAGACAACCAGACGAGTGGGTTAAGTTAGCTTACAGGTGTAAATCAAGGTGCCTCCTAATTTAGGAACCATTTCGAGTATGCTTCTAAACAATTTGAAACCAACCCCATACTGATGTTTGGCCACTTCCTGATAACAACTCTCGGCAACATCGACAGTGTAATCGTGACGGGACAATATCTGCTCTAGTGTAATTGGATTGAAACACAAAACGTGTTCCTCACCTTCTTTGAACTTTCCTGTGACGTATCTCAAAAAAGCAGCGATACCAAATGCATTGGGTGTAGAAACAATGAACTTCCCCTCTGGTCTTAAATAGGGTTTAATACCTTCTAACATCATTCCTGGGTTTGATAAATGCTCAATGATGTCTCCAGCCAAAACCACATCAAAAGTCCCCAAATCTTCGTTCAGTGCACCCAGGTGCTCCACGTTTCCATAGACAACATTATTAAACACCTTTGCCTCTTGTAGTTCCTTGATCCTGGTAGCATCATAGTCTACCCCTACACACTCCGTCATTTCTGACAACTTTGCATGAAGACTTTGTTTTGCCAACGCCACTTTTTGTTTACGGGTACAGTCAGTAAATCCAACACATCCCAAATGTAACACTTTTTTACCTCTACAGAGATTAATTATTTCCGTATCACGGGCCACGTATTTACGTATTTTCATTATGTTTTAATATTATTAATTTTCGAAATTTTCTGATAACTCGATTAAAATCCTGACCTTGAAGAGTCTTCGCTATAACAGTCCTCGACAAGTTTGCACGCGCTGGCAACAACCTCCGACAGAAGCATGTGAGTATCTAGACGGACCGCATTTTCATGACTGGAGGCGTAGTTCCTGTATTTTTTAACAACGACGCAAAGCGCCGTTTTGGAAAGCTCTTGCTTCCGTTCAAGCAGCACCGATACGGGAGCGTCGAGCACAATGACCAAGCGGGGCTTCGGCATCAGCTTTAATAACCATCCACTCAAAACGTCCACACGGGCATACCTGTAACGTAGAGGGTCGCAATACAGGTCGTCGTAAAACCGGTCAAAGACAATCAGGCTCTCTGCTGCCTTATGACGTCTGGAGTTTTGAAAGAACCAGCGTCGCCAAACAAACACCAAAAGCATTGTTTTTAACAAGGAGATCGGCTGAGGCCTAGGTTTTTCTCCGTGGGGATCCTCGACAGAGGCAAGCGGATGCTCATCCCCCCCCTGAGGCATCGGCTTCCAGTGGTGGCGACTCATTGAGAGCCCTTTGCTCTTGAGGTGCTTTTCAATGCCATAGATCACAGTACTTTTTCCGGCACCATCCGGGCCAATCACTGCCAGCCAACCTCGATTCAAATTCAAGTTCATTAGATTAATTATGTGCTAACCCCTCTCGACGCATAACACGTTTTTGTAGCCAGGCTTCGAAACTCTCATTCTCGCTCGCAACAAATACATTCCCCCTCATCAACATGCGCATCAGTTTACCGGGGCGGCAGCTTGTGATAACCAACTTGGTACGGACCACATCTGATAAATCCTTCATTACTATCTGCCGTGTTTTAACCACTCCACGGAAATACAACGAGCTGAAGTCCTCGCAAAAACGTCTTGCTTCTTCCCCCTCGCCTGTGACGACACAAGCCCCAGTGGGCATCATTAAGCGCATCAGAACCCTCCACCATTTTTGTGGTCTCAAAAGTAAATTCCGTTGGGTCTCAGCATGCAGGCCAACGATCAAATCTTGCAACGCGCTCCCTTCCAGGTCCACGTTCTCACGCCCCCATTTTTCACGGAGCCAGCGTTTCAGATCGATTATCTCGCTCTCGTCATATTCAGCGATTTCCTCTAACAGCGATTCGATATCCTTCTTTTTTGCCACCGCTTTAATAAACCTATACTTCAACTCCGTAGCCTTACTGAGCGCATGCCCACCCCAATCCAGCATCGCTCTGTTCGCTAATAATTCGTCAGACTCAATGAAGACAGCACCGTTCCTTTGGTAGTCAGTACAGGCATCCAGTGCCACAGCACAACGCGGGTCGTCCAGGGGGCAACACACACAAAAGGCCGCTGTGTCCTCGTGCCTCAACACCTGACACAAACGCCAACCGGATTGCTCACAATACTCACTGACCAATCGTGTTAACCGCTTGAAGCCTGCAGGATCCACCACAAAGTCAACATCCGTCAACTCCTCCTCAAAACCGTTTTCACCCCCGTGCAAAACGGCGGATTTCACATTCCTCGTATCAAGGAACAAGAAGAAGCCTCTTACAAACGCAGCGATCCGAGCTGTATTTTTAAAGCTATGCACTAAATTATAATCTTCATTTCAGGATAAGAGTCATATTCCAATCCAACTCGACACCCCTACTAAGCCAAGAGCAAAGAAAACTCGGAATGAAACATGCCTAGTTCAATCTTTAACCAAAACCATTGCTCTGAGGGCACCCATCTGGGTGACATTCTTTCAATCACGGATAAGGGCGACTACCGTATACATCTCTGTCATTAACATCCTGATAGCTGTGATGATTTCTAACGTGATGAATGATGATTTGGTGATAATTTTCCGGTCCGGCCCCGACGTCCATGCCAAACGTATAGTTCGAGTCCATCAGCGTTCCATAGGATTCGTTCCCGGCTGCAATGCCGACAGAGCGGTTCGAACTGCTGAAACCCGTGTTATAAATTTGCTTGGTTGTGATATGGTTATTTCGAATCAAAGCGTCCTTGCCGCGCGATACCACGCCGGTAAATCGGGTCGCCACCGGGGTCATGATAAAATTACCAACAGCTCGCTCTTCGTTTGACCACAGTTGGATACCCCGTCCGTAAACGCCCGGAAACTGCACCGTGTCCCTTGTCACGATGATGTTATTCTTCACAATGGAGCCTCGGGCCCCAGGAAACATAGTCGTACGGGTTTCCTTGTAGATGTTCACCCCAATGGAAAACCCTCGAATATAATTTCTCTTAATAACGGATCTCGCATTGGATACGATGCCACTGGTTAAATTGAAAGCTAGGCCACCGGGCGGCATTACTCCGCTGACAAAATTATCCGTGATTTCCGCCTCGTTCGGATCATCAATCTCCATGTAAACTGGATTCCCCGCAGTAATTAAAGTGCCGGCCGCCTTGTTCCCCGGGTTCCCAGTGTTTTCCAATGTAACGATACTAGCTCCAGGCGCTGTCGATATAACCCGCATCAAATTATTACCTGTGTTCTGACCAGGAGCTAACGGGGTGCGAATGTTAATGATATCGCCAATAGCAACGAACTGCACTGCAGTTCCTGAAAGTTCAACGGAAACGCTCTCATTTCCTCCAGCTGCGGGCATCATGAAGTTAGTTCTTAAACTTGCTAACAATTGATTTCCGTTTGTGGGATACACGGCTTCCACCCCCATTCTCAAAACTGTATTGTTACGAAAGACCAAGCGTTGCGGACTGCCAAAATGCGACCCGTCCTTGACTCTGCCTCCAGGACAGGTAGCCGGATCAGTCATGTCTATGCCGCCACCCTCAAAATGGTTGTTCTCGTAAATGGCCAAGCCAACCCATGATTTCATGTTACACTGTGTTCCTCCGCCCCATGCTTGCTGACTGTCTTGGGTATTGGACCCATACGGATTCAACATATTACAATCTCGCACATCTAGAATTCTCATTTTGCCGCGATCTTCATAAGCCGAGCCATAGATAAAAAACGCACCGTGACAGTTGATGAAATCACAGTTCCTAAACCGGACCATTTCCACGACACGATTATCTAGCCTGATCACCGAAACGCCATCGGCCCCGCTTGGCTCAGTGCCCGGACTAGGCGACAGGGGTACCGAGTCTTTCTCAAATTTCATTCCATAAAACTGCAAACTTCGGTAGGAAGCATAAGTGACAAACATGTGCGCCCTCACCGGACTCGCGGTCGAGTAAAGTGCGGCGCCTGGATCACATGTTACCACAATGTCCTTATCCGCCAAATCGGTACTTCCTAATATCAACAGGCCCTTGTCGCTGGTTCCAGTACTAGCTTGAAGTTGGGTGATGCTATTCAGCCTGTAAGCACCTAACGGAAAATATAAGGTATTGTGATTGGCCGTCGTCTCTAGGGCATTAATGGCCAGCTGGATGGCTCCGGTGTCATCAGTCACGCCATCACCAACAGCTCCGTAATCCTTGACGTTAATTGCCACTTCCCGGATCACATTCACCCGCTGCGAAATTTCTCCATTGAGTTGGTAGGACGCCGAGTTTTGCAGCGTGATGACTACAGATTCAGACATCAACAGCGCAGATCCAGCCAAGGGCACCACAGGGAGCTTCACCGAATCCTGCCCAAAGGGAATGACCAGCGTTCCAGTGAGTGGAGTATAATCTACCCCTGCCACCGCTGTTCCCCCTACTGAGTAGCTTATAGTTACAACCTCGTAGCCACCTTTCCTCGATATCAATACACCTCCATTCTCCAGCCTCGTGATATTAGCCACAGGCCCGCTGGATGCTAACGAAAGTTGGGTTTCAGCGTTGATCCTAGACAGCACCAGATCCCTGTCATCAGGTCCAACCGCTGAGGACTTTTCAAGGGCTGGGTCCAGCCCTACCTGAGCCTCTTCCCAATCATTCAATCCATCTCCATCAGTGTCTAAATCCGTAACCACTACACGGAAAAATCGTCCTACATCGCCCTTTAAGGAAACGAGAGCAGTGATCAAATTTCCGTTTCCTCGAAAAGATCCATTTTCATCCTCCCATGGCTGCGACAAATTCACGGTCGATTGGATGTGGTAGCTTTTTCCTACAACCGAAGGCCAAGACAATTTTGAAAAAGACCCCAGCACTATCTTAGGTGGCTGTAAACTATCCAGTGAATCAAAGGGATTTCCTCCTTCATATAATTCGATGAGGTCTGGGTAGCCGTCTTGGTCCGTATCGTGCCCTTGGACATCGCTGTCCTGCTGTGCTAGAGCATATGGGTTAGAATCAGAACCGGAAGGCTGCAGTATTTTTACACGGTAAAAGGCCTGACCTTCGCCCATGTCTCCCGCGCTCTGAAGCCACTCGCCGACGTGTCCACGCACCTCACTCCCTATATCCTGCCATGGCTCTGAAAGGTCACTGGATTTTTGTAATTGATACATGCCGCGTGCTCTCGCCGACCACGACACAGAAACCAACGGGTCTAATTCATCTACTCTTGTCAATTCCATGACCGACTGTGAGTCAAACGGATCCGTCCCCGCAATGCTCTCCTCCAATGTCGTCATACCATCGCCATCTGCATCTGCGTCAGACAGCTCTTCACCTGCTTGGTAACGCATTTCCCAAAGGTCGGATATTCCGTTCTCGTTCGTATCCACTTGGGCTAGGCACGGCAAGCGGGCAAGCGCAATTAAAGCAAAAGCTATTATACCTCCGCGTTTCTCAAATGATTTAATTGATGTTTTCATATTGTCTCAGAGGAGAATGCTTGAAATAGCATTATTCCGATAGCACCGCCTTGTAAAACCGAGCCAGAGACTGCGCGTGGCGCGAAGGGTTGTTAACTTGGGTCGCCTTCTCCAGCGCATTCTTTCCCATTCTGTCAGAGTCACGAAGGGCGGCACCCATACATTCTGCGAAAGATCCCGGATCAAAGGGCTTCGCCAGCATCCCGGACCAACCCGACTCGACGAGATCCGGGAGTCCCCCTGTCTCAAAAGCAACAGTGGGAAGTCCGCAAGCGGAAGCCTCCATCACCGTGTTCGGGTAATTATCCTCGCGCGAAGGACATAAAAACACATCTCCAGCTTGATACACTTCAGCCAGCGCTTGATCTCCCTCGCGATTTCCCAAGTATATCACGGGAAACCCATGCCCCTCGTTCGAACTTCGTTGCCTGCCGAGAATAGCGATGACACACGTTTGCCTGATGTCGTCGGACAGAGCGGCCAGAGCGAGTTCTATCAGGTCATAGCCCTTGACCGGGCTGGATCCCCATGATGACACAAAGAGCAGGACTTTCTTGTCCGTTGGCAGCCCCAATTTCTTTTTGGCCAAGGCTTGATCGGGTGCCGGACAAAACACCTCTAGATCGAGACAATTCGGAATCCATTGCACATGTTTATTTTTTGAGAACCGTTTTTTCCCGACTTGACCGTGCATCCAACGTGACGGACTGATGATGCCGTCCGGTTTGCCCGCCATCTTTTGATCATGAATCGCCTCCAGCTTGCGGCAGTATCCGGTTTCGTCTATCTCTGAAAACGCACTTGGCATGCCAGCCTGCCGCCACTTTCCGAGCAGCGATCCCGCACAATGACTGCTGCCCGTCAGCGGCCACATATCGTGTAATGTCCAAACCACGGGAACAGGCATTCGCTGTATTTCCGAAACACTTAGCGTGCCTGAATTGATCCAGTGAAGATGCACAATGTCTGGATCATAGGACATAATTTGCTTCAATAAATACCCAGGCAGAATGTTTGCGCTTCTGAGAATTTGGTCTTCCGCTAGTAACTTACGTCTCCGCCATTTTTCATAGTGGTAATTAATGGCATGCCAACACTTCCTTAGCCGTCTCTTACCTGCCACATCACACCCCGAGGGAGCATTCCTAGCACAGAGCATATGTGATTGGACTCCAGCACTTGTTAAAGCCTCATGGCTACGCCGTGCTGCAATGCCAGCGCCGCCTATGCCGGAGTAGGTAACATGCAGTATTTTCATATCATTTAATTAATACACACAGATACTATACTTGTTCACTCACAATCCACTATCATACCAAACGACCCAGCTTCGGATTTTCCCGTGACTCAATCGCTTCCTTTTCATATTGCAGCTGATTATTCTGCAGTAACTCGGCTTTCTGCAGTAATTTCAGCATGCCTGCAGAAACCAGTAAAAAGGGGAATTGAGATTTAAAATCTCCATAAAGAAAAATATAACTGATAGGAAACCATATTGCAGGTATTCCAAAATACATAAATACAATCCACATCGGCGTCTCTCGATTTCGAATGCAAAGTCTATAATAACCGACGCCCACTGCTATCGAAAAAATAATTACAAAGAAGAGACCAATATACCCAACGTGTTTGATAGTTGAGATGGGACCACTATGAAGGTCTCCAGTAATAAGATAGTATTGGGCCAACTCTTCGGGGGACAATGCACTCAGTTTGTGTTTTTCAGATGTCATCTGTGTCAATAGCTGAAGCTCACCTGAGGAATATCCAAACCCGTCCCCAACCACCTTGTTTTCGATCATGCCCCTACTAAATAGCGCCTGCTCCCACATCTCGATCCTCCAGTCTGTGCTCTCCTCTGTCTCACGGACCACATGATAATCCCAATCACCTGGTATCACCGTAAGTGCACGCTGCGCTGAAAGAGGAATGGGCCCGATCGCATGGTGATAGGTGTAGAGTCCCCCAATAGCCGTCATACCAAAGAACACGGCTATGAATCCGAGTTTGAAATTGCGGGTGATCAGAATAAATAAGCCGATGTATGCTGCCCAGTTAATAATAGCCAACCGGTGGCCAGACATGAGTGCAGCGCCAAGACACAAGGCAATGGCCGTCAACGTGATACCCACACCCAGCGCGCTGATGTTCCAAGCATTTGACCTAGCCATAACGTAAAGCATCCATCTTTTTGCAGGAGGAGTAAGGAATCTGAGTCGAGCCACTTCGACCTTACCGACGTCGCCGCTACTTGTAATGTGCGGAGCAAAACCCGAGTAAACGACATAGAGACGAGATCCAATGCTCACAAAAAAGTAAGAAAGCGCCATTCCAATCGTCATGAATAGCGACAGAGTAATCTGCATGATTGGCAATTTGCGGAGTATTTTTAAATCCGGAGTAATACCCGCCAATAAAAGATAAGCACACAAGCCGAGTGCGATCTCGAAGTACGGTCGCGAGCCCACTGTATCAGAACTTATGGCCGCAATACCCACGGGGTTCATGAGAAATGTTAGCCCGACGGAGGCCAGACAAAGAAGCCCAAAAAAATCAGATTTCGTAATTTTAAAATGCGGTTTAATCAAGCCGATCGCCACCTGCCCAATAGCCACTGTGAACACAAACATCACAGCAAGGTTAGAGACACTTAAAGGCAGAGGCAGCACTAGTATCCTACCACCAAAGGCCATAAATATAGGAATCAAGACCCATATATTGCTTTTCAGTGTGGCAATTACACCAATCATAATGATCGTGCCTACGATACCTGCGACTACGGCGTAGTCCTCACTCGCTACTGATTGCCCTAAAACCAAGGCGCCCACAAAGGCGATCACCAATGTGATTACTAAAATTATAATGTTATTATTCATCGTATCTAAAAATTTGACGGTTATATGTAAGAATGCCTATACCGCATGATGTTCACTTTAAACTTTCAAAAAACTGCACCCGACGCTTCTCGATCTCATCACAATGGAAGTGTCTCTTGGCATCATTTGGATTAAAGCTCTTTCCTTTCCAAAATTGAGCAAAAGCTACTACATCATTAACATGACTCATTGGAGAGGATTCGCAATTGGGCAATTCAAGTAACCATTCTGGAGTTCCGGTTTCGTAGAATGGCGTTTCTTTGTAAGCTGCGATGATTGGCATTCCGATGGATGCATATTCCCTCACCTTGAGGGGAGAACCTTCTTCGAGACCTGCTCGGTGCATAGCAAGTGAAGCCATTCCTATATCACAAGAAGCTAATACAACTGAAAGTTCTTCGGCTGGCATAAACGGCATTACTTTCACGTTTTCAGAAACATCTCCTTCAAGACCTTCACCAATCACCACAAAATCTAATTCGTCCTGGGTTGCCTTCGCCAATTCGATAAGCTTATCGTAGCCATGCCACTCATATAAATTAGCACAAATAAATACCAACTTAGGACGAACGTTTCCTTGGTTACATCGATCCACTACCCTCTCAATTTTATCGAAATTTGTCGAGTTACAGACCACTACTGAAGGCTTCTCACCAAGATAGGCCATGTTCTCACGCTCAATCTCGTGACTCACGGCTACCATTCCATCTGCATTATTCAAACCTTTGATCCACTGTTGAACACGCCGATCAGCCTCAATGGCATCAATAACCCCAAATCTCAACAAACTTTTCACTTCCGTTTCGATATTCGTATTTAGCTCCACAATACGCTTTGCTCCGCATACAGCCCACCATTTATCACCAAAAAATCGGTCTCCATTTCGCGTGTAGACAATATCTGGTGACCATTTTTGTAATATGAGGGGGATTTTCAGATAACTAAGTAAACGGGACACCCTACCTAAAATTCTTTCGCTAACCCGGTTGAACATTGGCAGATACCATCCCGGAACACCATCGAGTGCATCGCCGGTACTATTTGTCAGCGCTATAATCCGCGCGTCAACGCCCAAACGACGCCACGCCATAATTTGGTCTCTTACTTTTCGACCTACGCCATCAAGCTTATCAGTCGATAGCCGAATGATATACGCTATTTTTACGGACTCGTTATTCACAATACAAAATTTGCTACAGTTACAAGCCCGCCTCGTCTGCGAACATTGAGTATATACTTTGAGCACATCGTTCCGAGGCCTCACCATCACCATAGAGATTTTCTTGGTAGTCGCCGAGTATTGGAGAAACACCTAATATCTCTGCTAGATTTGACTCTTCTACATTGACTAACCTATTCCAATTTCCTTCTAGGGTTTCTACCCATTCCGTCTCATCTCGCAACGTATAACATGGCTTTCTCATCCAATATGCCTCCTTCTGCAAGCCTCCAGAGTCTGTAATCACTTGGGACGATTCTTGCAGTAACCCAGTCATTGCTAGGTAGCCTAGAGGTTCTGTTAAAACAACGTGAGAACCAAATGACAATTTTTCTCTTTCTAATGCTTGGCGAGTACGAGGGTGTAATGGCAAAATTATACTTACCCCAGAAGCATTAATCCCATCTACTATTTTATGCAGTCTACTGCCATTATCGGTATTCTCCTGACGATGCATCGTCATCAGAGCAAAGGCTTCCCCTTTTGTTTTTTCCACTATCTCCATGTGTGCTCCTCGCTCTCGCGCAGCAAGAAGGTCTACGACGTATTTTTGAGCGTCCACCATCACATCTCCGACGACTTGCACCCCATCCACAATACCTTCTTTTTTCAGCTGATCCACAGCAGTCTGCCCTGTGCAAAGTAACAAGGAGGACAAATGGTCGGCACAAATTCGATTTTGTTCCTCTGGCATTCGCTTGTTAAACGATCTCAATCCCGCCTCAATATGCACAACGGGGATCAGTAGTTTTGATGCTGCTAATGCTCCAGCTAGTGTGGAGTTCGTATCCCCATAGATGAGGACCGCGTCTGGCGTTTCATCTAATAGAATACACTCAATTTCCTTGAGCATTCCCCCCGTCATCGCTCCATGACTTTTTCCTCCTACACCCAATTTATAACTGGGTGTTGCCATACCTAGCTCCTCAAAGAATACGTCGGACATACCACTATCAAAATGCTGACCTGTGTGAATTAGCACCTCTTCTATTCCTCGGGCAATAAACGCTTTTGAAACAGGAGCAGCCTTAATGAACTGAGGCCGAGCTCCAACTATAGTTATGATTTTCATTTAATTATTTTAAGGGGCTGTACTAGCTAAGCGACTGATCAAAATGCCAAAATCGCTGTAACCATAAGGGATATACCTTGATAGAATATGACCTGAAAACCACCAGTTATTTTTTCTCCAAAAACCCTTTCAAAGCCCGATGCTATAAGGGTTTTGGATAAAAAATAAGCTGGTTAGCTAGGAGCCTGTCGGACTTTGCATCGGTCCGATAATTTGGTAGCCTCAGCGCATGGCCGCACGCTTTGTTTCCGTAGACCGTAATACTCCGATGCTTTTGCCTCCTGACCTGCGTGAGTGGGTTCCC
>Ga0206131_10003945_pt1 | contig 16648 bp, 10 predicted proteins | sample Helgoland_Spring_FD_148636 | JGI IMG/M metagenome (GOLD analysis project Ga0206131, IMG submission 148636) | Pelagic subsurface seawater microbial communities from Kabeltonne, Helgoland, North Sea - Helgoland_Spring_Bloom_20160517_1 | ecosystem: Environmental > Aquatic > Marine > Epipelagic ...
CCCCTGATTTTTCAGCTTCAAGGGTAGTGGTTGATAGTGAGAACAATATAATTAACGTCAATCAATTGAATGCTGTAAATGGAGATGGTTTTTTCACTGACTTTACTTCAATACCAAATATTGATGAGGCTCTTTTGTTTGTTTATAATGATTTGTTAAAATCAGTTGTTGACCTTTACGTGAGTCATCGAACCTCATCAATAGGGGGAGGGTATAATGTAATCATGGCTGAGGTAAATGAATTGTACCAGCAATACGGTGGAGGTATTCCGAAACACATAAATGGCATTAGACGATTTGCGCATCAGATATATGATGTTTCTCAGCAAAAGCCAGTTGGTTTGTTTTTAATAGGTAAGGGAATTAGAGAAGCAAACGTGACTTCCTCGACGAGTATTGGTCCTGGGACAAGGGCAAACATTAGCTCTTATCAAAACTCGTTGATTCCTTCATTTGGTCAACCATCTTGTGATGCATGTATTACCTCAAATTTACCAGGAACAAATAAATATACTCCTCTGATTCCAACCGGCAGAATTTCCGCTAGAACCCCTAATGAATTAGAAATTTATTTGAATAAAATTATTGAATATGACAACCAACAAAATCAAGAAGACGTGTATTCGACAAATACAAAAGATTGGCAAAAACAAATCCTTCATTTTTCTGGAGGAACAGAGGCTGCCGAGCAAGTCCTATTGCAAAATTTTTTAAATGGAATGGCTGAGACGGCTGAGGGAGATTATTTCGCTGGAAAGGTTGATCTCGTGGCAAAAGAAAACGGCAACCCAATAAATCCGAATGAATTAGATGAGATTAAAAATAGAATCTCAGAGGGTGTTTCTTTGATGAATTTTTTCGGCCATTTTACTACCTCGAGTAGTGGTTTTGATATCAATTTAGATGAACCATCTACATGGGATAATCAGGGCAAATACCCTGTATTGATCGCAAATTCTTGTTACAACGGGAATATCTTTCATAATTCATTTTCAAATTCGGAATCCTTCGTTTTAACACCAAACGCGGGAGTAATAGCCTACTTAGGGACATTGAACTATGGATTTATATCACCTCTGCGCTCTTATTCTGATCAATTTTATAAGGAGTTTAGTCAGACTAATTATGGAGGGACTATTGGCAGTCATATCAAAAACACAATTCAGTCCGGAATTGCGAATCTTGATAATCTTCAATCAGAAACTACATACACACAAATGACACTTCATGGGGATCCGATGATCAAACTAAATTATCACGACTTCCCAGAAATTGAATTGACAGATTCTCGTATTTCTTTTGGGCCTGAAAATATTTCATTGGCGACGGACTCCATAGAAATCAATATAAAACTGAGAAATCTTGGAAGATCAATCACTGAAAACTTTAATGTGACTATTGAACGCGATTTTCCAAACAGTACATTAGATTCAATTTATCTTATCAATGTAGAAGGCTTGGATTATGAAAAAAATCTTCAAATTAAGATACCGCTTCAAGCAAGTATCGGAATTGGGCTTAATAAATTTACCATAAAAGTAGATCGACCTGATTATATTGAAGAACAGTATGATGAAGTGATAAACAACCAGTCGGTTAAAAACTTCTTAATCAGCGTAGATGGTGTTGAGCCTGTTTGGCCTGAAGATTTTGCTGTTGTTCCGACAGACACGATTATACTCAGAGCATCTACGATCAATCCATTGGCAGATATTCAGAGCTACAAATTCGAAATTGATTCTACTCGAGACTTTTCTAGTCCATTCACAAAATTTATTTTACAGAATTCATTGGGAGGAGTCCTTTCAGCTGAGCCTAGTGATTGGGTCAATAGTTCTACTTTAGTCCAGGAGTCTCTCATTCTTGAGGATAGTGTGGTTTATTTTTGGCGTGTTGTTTTGGTGGATAATGATATGAATTGGAAGACAAGATCATTTCAGTACATCAAAAATAAACGTGGTTGGGGTCAAGATGCATTTGGACAGTTCACATCAAATTCTTTTATTGGAATTTCATTAAATGAAAGCAATCAATTTAGGGAATTTGAGCCAATTCAATCTCAGATTTCATGTTTTGTTACGTCATCATTGCTTTCATACATTCATCCAAATAATGCTTGGTCACTTAATGGTATTCAGCAGGACTATGATATTTGCACTACCATACCAAAGTTTCATGTTGCAGTTATAGATAAAGCATCATTGACTCCGATGGAAACGAGATATACTTATTCAAATGGTACCGTTGTCAACCCTAATAATGATTTTGGGAATGCCAATGATAATGGTGGGTGTGCAGGTAGACCTATGAGGTTTTTTACGTTTCACCAAAATAATCCAACTGAAATAGATGCGTTTCAAAATTTTGTAGAAAACGAAATTTCAAATGGGGATTATATTTTAATTTATTCCCCTATCAAAGCCCGCTATGATTGGTGGTCCACCTATGACCCTGGTTTATTTGATACTTTTACAAATCTTGGTTCAGATAGTATTTCTCCAAGTAGGCCAAATCAACCTTTTATATTTCTGACCAGAAAAGGCGACCCCAGTTTTGTTGTAGAGATTTTTTCTCAAAATGGAGAGGATATCATGATGGACACGATTATATCAGGTGCAGAGACCATTGGGTTTGAATCTTCACCCATGATTGGCCCTGTTTCAAATTGGGGAGAATTGCATTGGAAACAAAACCCTTTGGAAGATATGTCATCAGATTCGACTTCTTTAAAACTGCAATTATTTGATGATGCAGGAATATATATATCTTCAATTGATACGCTTTTTACATTACATGATTCCGTTATTGACTTATCTAATCTTGTAGATGCAAGTGAGTTTCCGTTTATGAAATTGGCAGCTACTTATTCCGACATTAGTACCCAGACTCCTGCTCAAATGGATTTCTGGCATGTTTTGTACACACCCATTCCTGAAGCCGCAATTGACGCAAGTACTGGATACACCTGGCTACCCAACCTTGATACTCTTCAGGAAGGTCAGGAAGGTAGCTTTGCCGTGGATATTGCCAATATAAGTGATGTGGATATGGATTCGCTGCTTGTTGAATATTACATATTGGATGAAAACCAGGAGATTCACCCTATATCCTACCCGAGATCAGATTCTCTTTTAATTAATGGTGTTTTGCGTGATACAATTTCCTTTGATACAAAAGGTTTAATAGGCACCAATTATTTCTGTGTTGATGTGAATCCGTATATTGATCTTTCCTTGAATTTAACTGACCAGCCTGAACAAACTCATATTAATAATATATTACAAATTCCTTTTTCAGTTTCTGCTGAAAATATTAATCCCATTCTTGACGTTACATTTAATGGCATACATATTCTAAATAATGATATTGTCGCGCCGACCAATGAAATATTAATAACACTAAACGATGAAAATCCATATCTAATATTGGATTCAGATTCAGATACATCATTGTTTGGCATTTATATTACTGATCCAGACGGTATTCAGTCCCGTGTTCCATTCGTGGATGGAACAGGGAATACGGTTATGCAATGGATTCCAGGTGATGAAAATCAAAATAAGTTTAAAATTATTTACCCTGCTTATTTTGAGAAATCTGGTGTGTATTCTATTCTGGTTCAGGGCGAAGATAAATCTGGTAATTTATCTGGAGATTTTGATTATAAAGTTGATTTTGAAGTCATTCACGAATCAATGATCACTCAGCTTATGAATTATCCTAATCCGTTTTCAACAAGTACAAGATTTGTATTTACACTAACTGGAGATAGAATTCCTGATGATGTCTTAATTCAAATTATGACCATTAGTGGACGTGTAGTACGGGAAATAAATGAGAGTGAATTGGGTCCTATTCAAATTGGAAGAAATATTTCTGAATTTGCCTGGGATGGAAGAGATCATTTTGGAGACCAACTCGCCAATGGTGTTTATCTATATCGGGTAAAAGCCAAAATAGATGGTGTAGATATTAACCTACTCGAATCAGGAGCCGATAAATACTTCCACAAGGGGCTTGGGAAAATGTACCTTCTCAGATAGTTATACATTAGGAATGAAGCAAATTAATTCTATCAGTTCTATTGCTTTGGTTGTTTTTGTAATTGTACTGTTTGTTTCAGTGCCTTTTTATGGAATTATTTTAGATGGGGATGAGTTGCATAGTGTCATATTTTCATCTGGTAATAGGTCATACTTTAATTCTGGTTATTTTGATTTAATGAATCAGGACTTAACTGCCTTGGATTGGAAAAGACAGCTTTCTCATGTTAATGAATTTAATTTAGTTAAAGTATGGAATGACACCTTGTCTCATGACGTTCATCCTCCTCTTTATCATTGTTTGCTTCATGTTTTATTCTTTTTATTCGGTGGATCAATACTCGTAGCATATGTTGTTAATGCATTTTTCCTTTTGGCATCGCTTCATTTAATTTCTTCAAAAAGAAACATTTCATTTTCCTCTAACTGGAAAGTTATAGCATTCTTGCCCTTTATTTTGAATGGATGTCTTGATATAAGACCCTATTGTATGCTGTTTTATTTTGGATTGCTTTGCTACTTTATGCTCAAGGAAGACAAAATACCTTTATTGAAATTTTCGCTAATCTTAATATTGGGCTTACTGACCAATTATCTTTTCTCAATTTTCATCTTAGCACTTGTATTGTCCAGAATAATTTGTCGAGGTTCACTTCTCCAAAGTATTGTGGAGAGTAAAAACTTAATCATTTCATTATTCATTGCTTTTGCACTGGTATACTTCTTTTTAGGGCATCACGATCAGGTTTTGACCATATCAAATCGAGTTGATTTCGATCGGCATAATATTTTAGACAAGTTCACTAATATTGTTTTTTCATTAGTTGGGATTTCCTTTCCTATATGGATTTTTAAACTTGCAAACTATTTCATATTATCTATTTTCTTATTGGGTTTGGGACTTGTATTCACATTTAGTCTTGTTAGGTTTCTGTCGCGTAATAAGGAGGGATTTCGATATGAGATAGGATCAATAGCTATTTATCTTACTGTTTATTTAACTCTTTATTTACTAGAAATCATTCCTCATCATTCATTAGGAGGCAAGTACTTTTTGTTATTGTCGATTCCATTTATACTTCCAATGATGGAGATGATTAAAAGCTGGAATTATGTTAAATTTTTATCAGTAGCATTTCTAGTTTTGATTTTAGTAGGAGAGGGCTTTTTTAGAGGCAATGAAAGGGATGAAATCTCATTAATGACGAAAAGTAGATATTCTTTCTATAGCAATTCAAATGATGTGTTTACTGTGTTAAGACTTGTTCATGCCATGGATGACAGTAAAAAAGTTTTTATCGGAGATCCTGAGAAAACAGGAAATATCGATTTTGATCAACTTTTTATTGTGACCTATACAAAACCAAAAATAAAATATGATGCCAATTCTTTGATTAATGAATCTTATGTTGGTCAGAAAATGGTATTGCGAAAGTTTTTAGATATAGGTGTATTTTACTACAAATAAGAATTAAAAGAATTTACAACTGAATATGGCTGTATCATCCACAAAATTCAGTTCTTCTCGCCAATCATCTAGCTTTGAGAAAATAATATTATTCATGTCTTCCATTTTGAGAGCAGCGTATGATTGAGCCGTTTTAACAAGCAACGGTACACCAAAAAAATCACCTTCAGTATTTTCCAGTTCAATTAGTCCATCGGTGTATAAAACAAAGGTAGAGTTTGGTTCCAGTTCTATATTCCCAACATTTATTGATGGAATTTCATCTAACATTCCAAGACCAATACATCCCTTGTCAAGCATGATCACTTTCCTTCCATTTAGTATGAATGGATGGTTATGTCCCGCGTTTACATACTGCATTTTTCTTGTATATGCATTGTAATGGGCTATAAAAAAGGTGATAAATTTTTCACCTTTTGCACTCCGCATTACTTTTTTGTTCAGCTCTTCAAGAAGAAAGGGCATTTCAAATCTTTGGTATTTAAATAGCGTTCTTATCGTCGCTTGAAAATTTGCCATAAGAAGAGCTGCACTGACTCCTTTCCCAGAAACGTCAGCAATACAAATAATGTATTCATCATCCCCTAAAGGAATAAAGTCGTAATAGTCACCGCCTATGGCATGTCGGGGAATGTACTTTGCAGAGATATCCATTTTCCGGTTAGAAGGAAGATCTGAAGGGAACAAGAGTTTTTGCATTTCCCGAGCAACTTCTAGTTCTTTTGATATTCTTTCTTTAATAATGTGTTGTTCGCCAAGACGTTTGTTTTCAACAGCAACAGCAATGATATTCGTAAGCGTTTGAACAAAAGAAAAATAACTGGTTTCATTTTCACTATCTAGATTGCTGGCCAGAAGCAAGAAGGCGAGTGGGTTTTCCGAATGAAAAACGGGAATAATTACCTGAAACTGATGTAGTAATTTCGATTTTGAAGACTCAATTATTGTAATCTCTTTAAAGCGATTAAATTCTTCATCGATGGCGTTTAAGTTGATCTTCCCTTTGTAACCAATTTTGACAGGGTTTTCCCAAGACTTTTGATTCATTAATAATACAAACTTTGAAAACCCAAGCTGCTCCTTTAGAATAAAAGTGAAAATTTTCATGAGATGCTCAACAGGTGCATTCTCATTTATGGCATTCGTTATTTCGAGTAAAGAACGAAGCTTGATTTCTTTCACTTCATTTTGATATACCAAATCTTGTTCCCTCGTGGTATACATTTAGATGTTTTTTATTATTTCCGGGAGCTTTTGAAGTGCTGCCAATTCTTTTAATTTTTGAAATGATTCCTTACAAGGTGTGCCGAAATAAGTCTTATTGCCTTCGATACTTTTCGTAACTCCTGATTGGCCTAAAACAATTGCATTTTTCCCTATTTTAACATTGCTTGCACATCCAACCTGTCCCCAAATCTTAACTTCATCTTCAATGGTTACACAACCTGAAATACCTGTGCCGGAGGCGATAAGGCAATTTTTACCTATAACGGTGTCATGACCAACATGTACTTGATTGTCTATTTTAGTTCCATGACCAATTACAGTTGAAGCAGAAACACCCCTATCTATCGTACATAAGGCACCAATTTCCACAAATGAATTTATTTTAACATTGCCAATGCTGTGCATCTGTATGTGTTTTCCCTTAGTTTGTTTGTAATAAAATGCAGAATGTCCAATTACGGAGTTTGGACCAATTTTCACGTGTTCACCAATACTCACATGGTCCATAATACAGGCTCCTGAATATAATGTGGCATGTGCACCGATCGTTACATTTTCTCCAATGTAGACATTAGGATAAATGATTGCGCTTGGATCAATTGTACTTGATTTTTGTGTCTCAGAAGGTTTTGATTCAGGAAATAGCAATTTCGCAAGCTTATTGTAGTCCCCGAATGGATTGTCAGAAATAATGAGGGCTTTACCGACAGGAGCTTCAACTTCCTTATCAATAATAATGGTATCTGCTAAGGAATTCAATGCACTCTTATAATATTTTGGATGGTCGACATAAATTAAATCCCCTTTTTCAACATTATGGATTTCATTTAGACCAGAAATGACATGGTTGGCAGCCCCAATGAACTTTCGATGTAAGATATTCGAGACTTCTTTAAGAGAGATTTTTTCCAATAAAACCATTGTACATTCCTTTTAATCAAAAATAGCAATTGGATGCATTTCAATGAATTCATAATTAAAGACTTATCACCTTTGGTTTGTTCAAAGTGATTTAATCTTTATTTTTTGATGATATATGAAAAGAATTATATAAATTTGCATTCCATTTTTGAAACAAGAATTATGAGAAAAGATATACATCCGGATGATTACAGATTAGTTGTTTTTAAAGACATGTCTAATGACTACTCCTTTTTATGCCCTTCATGTGCCCCAGCAAAAGAGAAAATTGAATGGGAAGATGGAAATGAATATCCTCTGATAAAACTTGACATTTCTCATAAATCTCATCCTTTCTTCACTGGTGTAGCTCAATTTGTGGATACGGCTGGAAGAATTGATAAGTTCAAGAACAGACACGCGAGACACATCAAGAAATAATATCTTGATTGTAAAATATTTAGAACCCTTGTTATGCAAGGGTTTTTTTATTTCTTATACTTTGCAATCGCTTTGTTTATTCGATCATTCATCGATCGACCTATACCTATCTCTGGAAAATTACAAATGAAAATTGCATCAAATTGTTTTTCATCCATATAATGCAAGGCATGGTATAAATTTTTAGAAGCAATATTGAGGTCTGATTCTGGACTCAGTAAAAATTGATTTTCATTGGGAACATCGTCAATTGTTTTATTAAACCCTATGTAACCAAAGTTTGCATTGGTTTCTATTTTTGAAATGTCTCCAATATCATAAATGGGGGTTTGTGGTGCGTAATGATATTTTACCATTCCACTTGTAATAGGTTGATCTGAAATTAATTTGTGATCATAAATAGATACTTTTTCCCCAATACAATCCTCTATTTCTTCAGTTGTAATAGCTCCTAATCTGTAAAGAATGGTTTTACTGTTTTCAAATCCTAAAATGGTTGACTCTATCCCTTTTGAAGACATTCCTCCATCTAAAATATAGGGTATTGAACCAGAGAGCTGCTTGGATACATGTGCTGCCTTCGTAGGACTGACTCGGCCGTATAAATTTGCGCTTGGAGCTGCTAAAGGGAAGTCGAGCAACGCCAAAAGTTTTAGAGTGTCTGGATGGTTTGGAATTCGCACTGCAATTTTTTGCTTACCTGAATTGACGGAATTTGGGATTTTAGCTGTTTTTTCCAGTAATAGAGTTAACGGGCCAGGCCAAAATTCTTCTGCAATTTTTTTTGCTTCTGCGGGTATGTTAGAGACATATTTCGAAACACTATTCAAGTCTTTGAAATGAAGAATAAGAGGGTTTGAAAGGGGTCTCCTCTTGACTTTAAATATCTCAGAAATTGCATCTTGGTCAAGTCCATTTGCAGCCAGTCCGTAGACAGTTTCTGTTGGTATTGCAACCAATTGGCCTTTATTTAATAGGTCGGCAGCTTCTTGTATGCTATGTCCGGTTTTCGTAATCACTTGTACAAAAATACATATTCCTAATAGCACATTAGAATATTCCATTTGATGTTAAAAATAATTTATTAATTACTAGTTGTATTTTTACAAGTATATGTATCTTTGTTTAGATTAATTCTAAATAAGATGTCGATAATAATCGCTGATAGTAATGATTTAACAAGGGTAGGATTGCGGTCCATTTTATCTACACAAACTTCGATTTCTATTGTAGGAGAGGCTAGTGATGGTATTGAATTGATGAATCAGCTAAATTCATTCGATGTTTCAATGGTACTAATTGATTACACTTCTCCTGGATTCACAATTGATACGATCAGTGAGATCAGTAGTTTTAAAAAGGAAATTAAGTTCATTGCAATTACCCCTGAACAGAGTGCTCAAACACTTGTCGATGCTTTGAGGTCAGGAATTATGAGCTATGTCAAAAAAGATTGTGATTTATCAGAAATCGTAAATGCTGTGCTCGAAACAAGAAAAGGTAACAAGTTCTTTTGCGGACAGATTCTTGAGACGATTCAAAAGGCACAAATTGATGTCAATGATTTGGATTTCGATTCATTTACTTGTGAAGCGGTTGTTTTGAGTGAAAGAGAGAATGAAATAATTGTACTCATAGCCGAAGGGTATACCAATAATAAAATTGCAGAGCTCTTATTTTTAAGTAACCACACCATTACCACCCACAGAAAAAACATAATGTCCAAACTTGGAGTGAAAAACACAGCGGGTATTGTGATGTATGCCGTTAAAACAAATCTGGTTTCACCAAACAAGTTTTTGTTTTCCCCATCGAGCTAAAGTCTTAATATGAGCTTCAGGTTAAAGCGCCTTTGGGTAAGGTAATTTGGAATGGAATAATACTTGCCACTTACGTCTTGAATCCATTGTTTAGATAAGACATTGTTGATTCCCAAAAGATTAAATATTTCAAGAGAAATCAATGCCTGGGAAAAATTATTTTTCCAAAATTTATGACGTGATTTGGACTTGCCTAAAAAGTCGTAAGACATTCCCAAATCTACTCTAAAATAAGATTTCATTCTAAGGGTATCTTTATAGCGAGTTGGGTCAGGAGGACCGTAGGGGAGTCTTGTCCCAAACTGCATTCCCATTTGTACGGTAAAGCTTTCGAGTCCTGGCATTTGATCTTGAACCAAAGCTCCAAAATTAAAAAACTGATCGGTTGGGCGGGGGATGTATCCCGGGAAAATAGTAGCGCTATCGACAACCGCTTGGTCTTCGCTAAATCCAAATATTATTCTTTCACCAGAGGCATTATAATATTCCATGTATTGATCATCTAGGATATCTTCTTTGGTAGAAAGAAAACCCAATTTAAAAAACGACTCAATACCTTTTACGAACTCACCGTGAATATTCAAATCTAAACCGTAAGCGTATGCAATGGCGTTATTATCGGCATAATAACGGGTACGGACATTTTCAATTTGATAAGGATTAACATCCCATAAATACTTATAAAAGACTTCTCCTGTAAATTTAAAAGGCATTTCACGTTGCCACATGTTAAAGAAGAAATCTGTTCCTGCAACGACATGAACTGATTTTTGGGCCTTGACATCAGTTCTTAAGCTGCCATCAAAGTATCTGAATTCTCTATAGAATGGTGGTTGATAATACATTCCAGAAGATAAACGATAAGAGATGTTTCTTTTGTAAATTTTATCGTTTTGTGCAATGTAGGCTTTAGGATAATAAATAAGTGCTGCTCTTGGCGTAAAATAAAGTTCTTCATTAACAGTTGTATATCCTCCACGAGTTCCGACTGAAATAGCCCATTTAGAATTGGCTTCCGCAATGGTATCCGTACACCAAATTTTTTTCTTTTTTCCGTGCTCTCCAATTTTATAGGGTCGAGAAACAATGACATTCTTTTGAGTGCGAGACCAACTTGTATTGTATTGAATGAATCCAGTATATCTCTGATTATTTAGCGAAAGTTCTCCTTTAATCACCTCAAAAAGCTCAATTTCATTTGGGTTAGATTGTGGCACACTGTATCCTGCAGAATCGATCATGCGCCATTCACTTAGGACATCATTAAACTGATCCATTTGAAAAGAAACTCCCCATTTTAAATGTCTATTTTTAAATTTCAGTCTGGCCTGATCCGCATATCCATTAAAGAACTCATGTCTACCGTTGTGATATATATTAATAATATTGGCATTTAGTTTATTCCGTGCGTGATTAAGAAAGGTTCCAATTCCCAGTACTGCAATTGAATCACCATATTCTTCCTTTGAGGGATCTGTTTCTAGCTCATTAATAAAATATTGGCCTTGAATATCGAAGTATTCTCTTTCGGTTGTTTGAAATGCGGTTGCATAAAAGTCGATGTCTGTTTTTTCATTGGCTTTCCATTTAAGAGATAGTCCCCCCATCATGGTTTCAAATTTGGTTTGTTCTTGGCCATCAAAATAGATTTTAAAGGAGTAAGCTTCATTTGCTGTTCCAAAATCAGTTTCTGAAGTTTCTGGACTAAATCGATAATTATTTGAGGAGTAATGCAGGAGCGTACTAAAAACCAGGTTGTCTTTAATATTGAAATTGGTTGAAATCTGGGCATCTGAAAACACCGGATTATACGATCCTTGTGTAGGTAGAGAATTCAACAAATAGCCATTAGACCGATATCTCGCTCCGACTATATAATCGAATTTTTTCCCGATTTTTTGTTCTGCATGCGCTTCTGCACCCAGCAAAGAAATCATTAACGAGGACTTAAACTCAGTCGGCTTTTTGTAAGTGATATCTAAGACTGAGCTCAATTTATCTCCATACTGAGCATCAAAACCTCCAGCTGAAAACCGAACAGATTCGACAAGAGAAGAATGGATAAAGCTCATGCCTTCTTGCTGTCCACTGCGTGTCAGAAAAGGTCGATACACTAAAAAACCATTTACATAGACCAAGTTTTCATCATAATTCCCACCTCTTACATTATAGTTTGTTGTAAGTTCGTTATTCGATGTTGCCGCTGTAGTTAAAACCAAGCTTCGCTCAATACTACCTGTTAATTTTTGGGCATCGACTAAAGGAAGTGTTTCTAATTCAAAAGGATTCTCTCTTTCTTTGATTACTGTGACACTTTGTTGAACAAGAATAGGAAAAGAAATGCTCGGGAAGTTTTTAAGACTAGAAGATATATAGATGTCTTTTTTAATGGTAATTTCATTCGCCTGATAAACCATTTTTAAGGTGTCTTCTAATTGCACTAAAAATTCATATTTCCCTTCAGAATCTGTATAGCTCTCTTGAATAGGGGAAGTATTGATTTTTACAAATACATTTTCAATAGGATTTCCTTTTTTATCGACACAAATACCAACCAATTGTTTTTGTTGTCCAAAAACAAAAAATGAGAAAAACACAAAATATAGTAAAGTTCCTTTCACGGGTGTAAAGTTAAAAGCATAACGATTTTAAAAGACATTTATTTTGATTAATTTTTATGAGAAGAATTTATTATATTTGTCGCCACGAAATGGTGGTTGTAGCTCAGTTGGTTAGAGCATCGGTTTGTGGTACCGAGGGTCGTGGGTTCGAGACCCATCTTCCACCCAAAAGCCCGGATTAAAGTCCGGGCTTTTTTTTTGTTAAAAAGGAGTTTAAAATGAAAATCAGCCTTCACTAGAACATTAAATTATGTTCCCATTAATTAAATGTTCATGAGCCATAAATGTCTTTGTAAATTGACCAGCCTAATTTGGTGAAAAATGGAAATGCCTGCTTTCTGTAATTTGTTTTTCCATTGGAATATTTTCCATTCTCGTTTGTGAACATGGCCGAGGCAATAAAATATCCATCCATGTTTTTTTGGTTCTCTACATATGCAATATCAATTGTAAAACCACAGGCAAGACCAACAATATTATAAATTCGAATAGGATCATTGATTCTTTCCTTTTTTAAAAAGCCATACATGAAGTATTTTTTATAGCTGTCTGGGTAGTCCTCGTAATTTGAATATTTTTTTAATTTGGATTCTCTGGGATATATAGACATATATTTCATTACGAATTCGCGCTGTTCTTGGGTGATTTTCCATCTTTTAGAAGGTGGAAATAGTTCGGGCTTAATCAGGCGCATCAACATTTCTATTCCCTCATCTAGGGGGAGATTGTTATTGTCAATAAAGTCAAGTGTGTCGTAGGTAAGATTGCCTTTCCTGTAAAATTTGTTTAGTGTTATCTGTTCAATATCAACAGAGTCGTATTCGTAAATAATCGTAGTGTCGTTTCTTAAAACAAGGGTATCCAGATTATTCAAAATGAAAGAGACACCTGGTAAATTATTATGCTCATCAAAATCACATCCAACAAACGATTTAGAAATTTGTGTATGTTCAAAGCCTTTTGATTTAAGCTCTTTTTTTATAAAATCCCTGCCCAATAAATGAAAGAGATTATTATAACTATTATTATCTGACACCAAAAGTATTTGTTTTATGCAATTTGATATTGTCGTCAAATCAACAGGATATTCAGAATTACTTTTTTTAGGTATACAGGAAAATTTCGAATTGAAAACAAATGGTGTGTTTTCATTAATGGAAAGGTTATTAGACTCATTAATCCATTCCAATGCCAACAATAATACAGGTAATTTCACGATACTAGCGGGGTAAAAATACTCAGGTCTTCCATAGCTGGTATATGTGTAGTTTTGCCCTGAAGAATCAGGTTTAGCAAATACCAGGTCTATATGATTGGAGAGACTATCCATGCCATCAATTAGCGACTCTGAAACATGTTGATGTAGAGGTTTGTCTAGATCAAAAACCGATTGCTGCCCAATAGAAAATAGCGTGATAACAGAAAACCATACGAATAAAATGCAATTTTTAATCTGTATGTCCATGATCTTCATTTTTCCTGCCTACAAGTATATTTGACGGATAGTTGTAACCAAACCGAAAATCGATTGCCTTTGCCGATTTTTTTATGAGATCCTTTAAATCCTGTTGTTTATGCATCGAAAAAACACTGATAGGTGATACATAGGAGCCATAAACATCAATTCTCCATTGCTGTGAGTCAAAGAAGTTAAGAGGAATGCCGGTGTCGTCTTGTACAATTACATCTGAACAATTTAAGGTCAATTCTCGAATATCAGCGTATTTATCAGTATGCATACAATACGATGAGGATTTCACTAATGTGGTCACATTGTTCATGGATTCAGTGAGTTTTCTTAGATTAATATCTGTTTCACTGTTGTAATTTGATATATCCATAGAGAAATAATAGACTTTATTTATTTTTTTTGATCCTTTGCGTATAAATGTAATTTCAACTCCTGAATGAAATTTATCTTCCTTATCATATTCAATATTTCCCTCTTCTGATATAGAAACTGGTGCTATGTTTTGGATATGAAGGTCCATTCTCGACATAAAAAACAGCAGAACAGGAATGGTGCCTTTAATTTGCTGATTAGATAAATCTGTTTTCATGTTTTTTGTAATAAAAAAGCTAAGATTTAAATTATCCGATATAGCACAGTTTATTGAACTAAATAATGCAGGAAGTGTATTTGTTTTAAATCCGTCTAAATTTGGAATATCACCAACTGGTTCTAATCCAAAAAGATAATAATTGTTTGCAGAGGGGATCATTGAATAAGCGTATGCAATATCTGGGCCACTAAAAGGATAAAATAAATTTTCCGTGTTTTCCATTCGGTCTTCCAATTCTAATTCCGACCACTTCTCAAAATTCTTTAATTTATTTAGTTTAAATTTCTCATAGCTTTTATCAATTTTATTATTATACTCTTTAAAAGCATTAGAGGCGCTTATGTCACCATAATTTCCACCTCTTGGATTATTCATTCCGGCAATAACTAAGGAAATGTCATTGTATAAATGATTTTTTTTAATATCACTAGTTGTTGAATGAATTACTTCTTTTGTTTTAGGTTGAGTTATTTGAGTTTTTGACTTGTCAACGTTAGAATCATTTTCTCCACAAGAATTTAATAAAGTGAGAACGAAGAGGTATTTAAATATTTTCATTTTACTCTTTTTTTAAATTTATTTTAACTAATAAATATACAATAAACCCTAACGATATAAGTCCTATCGCGATTAATGAATCATATGGTTTTTCTTTAAAAAGGTAGTATAAAAACCAAATGTTCGCAACAATAAATATAACAGGTGTAATTGGATAACCCCATGTTCGGTAGGATTTTTGTTTTTGATTATTTTTTGACTTTTTTCTCAAAATAAACACACCAATAACTGTTAATAAAGAGAATAATGTTAATGCAAATGTGGTGTAAGTTAAAATACTGTCAAACGTCCCACTCAAAAGAATAACAATTGCCACACCTGATTGCATACATATGGCTAAAACAGGAAGTTTTTTATCACTTGATTTTAATTTTTTTATTATTGGGTAATCATTGATCATCGTCTGAATGACTCGAGGCCCTGTTATTACCATACTAGAAATCGATGAAATAAGAAATACACCGATTATAATAGAGATGACATTTGCTATGTTGCTATTGAATATATGCTCTGCTGCAACAAAGCCAATTTCTTTAGGCATCATCGTGCTCGGATCAACCATCAATTCATTTATTGGTGCAGACATTAGAAAAATGGCATTTAAAAGGACATACAGTGCAATTACAGTGGAAGTTCCTATTATTATAGACAATGGAAGGTTCTTTCGAGGGTTTTCAACTTCTGATGCTATATATGCTGAGGCATTCCACCCACTGTAAGCAAATGAAACATAGACTAAATTAATGGCAAAACCGGCACTAAAAGTCTCATTAAATGTAGAGCTAGTGGGAGAAAACGAAATATAATCTATTGGAGGATATAGCAATCCGAAAATGATAAAGAACAGTATTAGTATGATTTTGAAAAAAGTAAAAAATAACTGAAACGATTCGCTAATAAAATGATTAATAGAATTAAATAAAGTAACCAATAAAATGATACTTATGGCCAACATGTTTTCTGATAAAGAAGGCACAACGTTATGAATATATGTGCCAAATGTAATTGCACTTAGTGCAATTGGTGCGGAAAAGCCTATAGTCGAGCTAAGCCACCCAGATACAAAGCCAATAGATGGATGATATAAGGTGCTTAAGTAATGGTATTCGCCACCTGATTTTGGCATTGAAGAACCTAATTCACTGTATACAAAAGCCCCACATAGAGCGATTAAACCACCAACAATCCATAAAATCATAATTGTGGCAAAATCATTTGTAATTAACAATTGATACCCAAGGCTTACGAAGATCCCAGTTCCAATCATATTCGCGATAACAATCGCAGTTGTTGCAGAAAGAGAATATCCAGTTTTGGTACTTTTCATAATTTATAAGAGGCTAAATTTAAATCATTGAAAGTCATGAAGATATTAATTTTTTTTCTTTAGAAATTTTTCGGTATTCTTACACAATTGTAAAAGAGGGTTTGGTAGCTCAGATTGTGTCCAGGGATGTCTTGAGTCAAATACATGATCTGTCTGATCGATCACACATAAATTGGTTCT
>Ga0206131_10003955_pt1 | contig 16630 bp, 19 predicted proteins | sample Helgoland_Spring_FD_148636 | JGI IMG/M metagenome (GOLD analysis project Ga0206131, IMG submission 148636) | Pelagic subsurface seawater microbial communities from Kabeltonne, Helgoland, North Sea - Helgoland_Spring_Bloom_20160517_1 | ecosystem: Environmental > Aquatic > Marine > Epipelagic ...
TAATAATAATTAATTAAACCAGTGTATAGGTGTGAGTGAACATCCTAAATAATGAACGTATTACTTTAAATTTAAAACAATAAATACATGGAATTAACAATTTATAGTATAATGGTCACATTCTGATTTATGATATTGATACCCATACCATGCTGTATATCCTTGTTGCCTGTAAACCGTATGGGCACAATTAGCATTTCTTTGACAGTCAAATAAACTGCTACAACTTGTTCCACATTCGTTGTATTTTGATTGAGGATCACCTGAGCACCAATAATAGCTATTAATTTGAAATAATCCATAATCCGTTGAACCGTCTGTATTTTTATTTGTTGCGTCACAATTAAACGAACTCTCATACTTTGATATACAAACCATTGTAGGAGCTTGATTGGATGAAAATCCGGCCTTTTCTAAATAATGGGCAACATCGCATTCACTTTGCTTATTTGAGGTTACTGATTGATTTACTGATTGGTTTATGAACAAACCACTTACAAGAGGCAACAAAAAACCAAAAACCTTCATGACGTGTATAATATGTACTTATTTATTATTTTATTAATCTTAAACGTGTATAATATATTTTATCTACTCTTCTTTATATTTTTATATTGTTGTTATTTTTCTCATATTTATACTTATTTGTAATAACAATTTTCATATATTTTTCGTATTTCATGTAATATTATCGTTCAACTTAAATTATTCTTTTATTTTTAATATGTAAATGAATATTAATATTATTGTTGCGTATTGTAAAAATAATGGCATTGGACTAAATAATCAATTACCATGGAATATACCAGATGATTTAAAACGTTTTTCAAAAATCACCAAGGGTAGTGGTAATAATGCTATTATTATGGGTAGAAATACATATGAAAGTATTGGAAGGATACTTCCCGGTAGATTTAATATAGTTTTATCAACTACTCAAAAAATTCAAGGTGTAGAAATATGTGAATCATTAGAGTCGGCAATTGCTCTATGTAAAGGCAATAATTTTGACAATATATTCATAATAGGAGGACAAAGTGTATATGAAGAAGCTTTAAATAAAAAGCTTGTTCATAAAATTTACGCAACAGAAATAAATACAGAATATATATGTGACCGTTTCTTTCCTAACGTTCCAGAACAGTATATTACACATCAAGAACATAAGGTTATTGACGGTATTGATATTTTTTATAAAACATATGCTATATAATACTCATTTTAATACTTTGTTTAAAAATGAAATTATTAAACATAAACACGCTGAATTCTTGATTTTGAATATGTTGATACATAGAAGAAATTTTATCCAAGTCATAATGAAAGATTCTGGTAATAATATACATAGTTTTTACAGAACCCATATATATATATTATCTATACCTTTTTTGGGTTTATCAAATATAAATGTATTTCCAACAAACTTTCTATTTTTATGCGAATATATAAATCTTAATATATTATTTGTAGTAAGGGAATAACTATTTTGAAGTACATCAAAACGACAATTAATAACATGACTATTTTTATTACTAATATTATCGTATAAATACTTTGTAATTTGATATTTTCCATACCAATAATTTTTCCATCCTACAATTGGCATACATGAATTAAATAACTTGCCATTCATTTTACCATGTAATGTAATATTTGTATCATCACTAATAATTATATGTTTAATTAATAATCTGTAATTTTTAAAATAATTATATATTATTTCTTCGTTCACGACGTTTTTATTTTCTTGTATGTTTCGCCAACTAATATTATTAGAAATTGTGTTCCATGTATGAATATAAATGATTAATTTGGGATACAGTTTATAAATATTTTCAATTAGAACTAATAAATTATTATTTTTGAAAGATTCGCGAATATGTCCACGCAATATTAATATCATTATATAATAATACAACAAATAAGGTTATTGACGGGATTGATATTTTTTATAAAACATATGAGGGAACACCCTTTATAGATATCCCCACGTATCATGATTAAACGGTGACACTAAAATATCACTAATTTTCGTCTTCCAGAAATCAACGCGTTTTTGGAATGCAATATCACTGGCGGTCTGTGGGAAAGGCGATGCGTTCATTAACTCCTTTTCGTCAGGTGTCATTTTTGGTTTATACCCATAACAGTTTACACCAAACCGAACATTCGGGTTGTCAATAAACCCACCATTAACGCCTGGGCGACCACAATCGTGTTCATGACCTTCAATTTCCTGTAATTCATCAAACGTTGATGATTGAGTTGGGAATAACGCAAGTTGACCTTCGGACCATCCATAATTACACCATTCTCCTCCACTTGTATAAGAATCTTCTACCTCTTGATAGGTTGCTAAACGGGACCCATACGCACTACATAATGCTTTTGCGTTGTTAAAATCATAATAATTACCGGGTATGTTAAAGACCTGCTTTTTATATTTAATTCGGGGTACTGAAGAGCCAGTTGTTGATAAAGGAGTTGTATGGTCTACGACAATGTCTAATTTTGGTGTTTCTGTAAACAAATCTGAAAGACGTGCCGTAACATCAATACTGAAAAAATATACAATCAATTTGTAAAACATAAGAACAACAATAATCCCACCAATAATCGTTAATATTTTGGTCGTTTTACCAGTACTACTACTGGCTGAACTATTTCCTGTTGTAAATGATTGAATTGAGCTCGTAGATGTTTGAGTTCCTAAAGATGAAAATAAAACTGTGTACGCAACAACTATACACACAATAGATAAAATTAACATAGGATTCATTGCAACAAAGTTGTTTAAATGGTTATAATAATAAACCGGGTCTATAGTTGATGTACTTGATACCTGCATATCTTTTTAATAAATGTCATTATTTTATTTTATTTTAAATATCATACATAAACTTTAATGGCGAATATTATCAATTTTGTTATGAATGTCTGAGTATAATACAATAAGAGACTCAATACACGCTAATAAGTTATTAATTACAAGCATAGACTCGGTTGGCGACTTATAAGCAACTCGAATTGTACAAAATGTGTCATGAGGGTGGGCTTTTCTAAAGCCGCAAAAGGTCAATACCTTTGTTCCTTCATACATATGGTTTAATATGGCATATTCAATTATTTTTCCAATAGTATGTCCAACTCCTTCAAGTGTAATATCATAACCATTTGTCATAGTCGTTGATGTCTCAACTACTGTTGCTGCTCCCGACCTATATTGGTCACTAACCTGATGTAACTTTAAAATAATACTATTACATGCTCTCTTAACAATATCTTGATTGCTAAATACACCTATGCTCTGTATAATGAAATCAAAACTATCTGGGATATTAATTCGTTTTGAATCGAGAATTAACCAGTTCTTTAAATGTGTACTAATTTCATGTGGGGTCAATCCTTCTTCGTTAATATCTTCTACATTTCTACGAAGTTTTTCATATTCTACCTTTATCTTTGTTTCATCCAATGTATTACGGTATGAGCATATGGAAGCCACAACAAATGAACCGCTTACAGATGATGCTTGAACTGAAAAGTTACACGACAACTTAATATGGGACCCAACAAGGGTTTGTGATAACTTGGGTCTTAGCTTAACAATCAGTATGTAGTCTTGAGTAATTGGATTAGGAGGGAATATTTCACGAACCACATTTTCATCTAAATATTTACCCGTTCTTTTATCTCGGATTTTACAATCTTGAGTCGTAACAATAATAGTAGATTTTGTTACATTTTTAACGTCAAGTTCCATAATATAATTCTCAATATCTTCTGTACGTTCTGGATGAATATGAATAGGAATAGCACTAATACGTCCACAAAGTATTTCGTTATTAAGATTTGTTGTGTTGATAAACATTTGAGCATCCGATTCCTTATAAGGAGTCGTTTTAAACGCTACAGTTTGTATATCAGACAAAACTGTTCGTCGAATAGCATTAGCAACACTAACATTAACATTGGATAAAGTAAATCTAAATATATCATTGACATCTGGGATATTTGAATGTATCATGTCATATTCACTTGAATTGTTAATTAGTGGTGAACTAAACGAAAACGATGTTTGATTTTGCGACATTTCCGGTTCTTTAACTTCGTCCAGTCTTGGTTCGGATTTAGACTCTGTATCTGAATACGTGTTGATTGGTTGGTCTGTTAAAGTTGAGGTAGACATTATTGTTATTATACGCGTTAATAATTTAGTATAATATACTATTGTTATATTAATATTCATTTTTTTACATCTTTAAATAAGTATTATTAATAATGAGCTCAGTATTATATTATTCAAATAATTGTGAATTTTCAAAAAAGCTTATACGAAATATATCATCTTCTCAATATCAGCAGTATATATATGTTGTATGTATTGACAATAGACGAATGGTCGATACAAATTATATGGTACAACTTCAAAATGGTGATAATGTATTATTACCAGGTTCAATTAATCGTTTCCCAGCATTAGTTTCGTTGAGCGATTATAGTGTATTATTTGGAAACTCTATTATGGATGTTTTTCGGCCACAACAACAAAAAGAAATAGCCGAAGCAACACAAAATAATATGGAGCCTGCTGGGTTTGGATTTAATCTTACAAGCGATAGTTCTAATCCAGTTTCATCTGACTCGTATAGTTATTTAGACGAAGGACTTGACTATTCTCAGCAATACAATTATGGTTCTGCTAATTCTGAATATGAGTATGACCCAAGCCAGGAAAGATTGACTTCTATGCCCCAGCAATCTCAGCAATATTCGCAAGGCTCAATGCAACAATATGATAATTTTTCTAAGCCCGATATGTCCGATTCGGGAAAATCTGCTATGGAAGATTTAATAAATCGTAGAGCGGCTGATATACCCCAACCTGTATCTCGTATGTAATGAATTAATAAATTACAAAAATTATTCGCAATTATCTCATTTGTATTCATTTGTATTCATTTGAATTATAAAAAAATGAATTAAACATAATGTTATAATAATACAATATACAACAAATTTAACCATACAATGTTATCGATATTTACTGGATTATTTGGTTCAAGTGATAAAACTGAATCCGTGGAAACAGCATCAACACAAGATAGAAGTTCAGACAAGTATGATTTAAGAGAAACAATTAATTCTCCAAATAGATACCACACTGAAATGGAGACAACTTATGCAAGCCCCAGGTATAACGGTCGTTATGATAAGTGGGATACTAAATTTAACGGACATAAAATCGATGAAAGGGCCTTTAATGATATTCTTCATGAAGCAAATTTTGACCATTTAGAAGGCCTCCATATGACCCCAAGTGGCTATGTATGCGATGATTTTGTGGTCGATGAAAGTCTTGAAACAGACGAGGACAGTGAAGGTTCTTTCAATAGGGAACATGAAAGTGATTTAGATAGTATTGACAAGTATGAACTTTCTGATGATGATGAGGACGAAGAATTTGAAGAAGAGGACGATGAAGAGGAAGAGGAAGAGGACGATGAAGAAGAGGATTATGAGTAGGTCCTTAACAAATCATAAACAATATACATAATCATAAACATATACAAAACTTATATTTTTAATTTTTTTATATTAAAAATATCAATTATTAGTATACCATAGTACTTTATATTTCATTGTGTATGTCTATGTCATCACCACTGTTGGCAAAATATATATGTATAAAATGTAATTTCGCATGTGATAAAAAATCAAATTATACAGCTCATTTACAAACACGTAAACATAAAAACCGTCATCTAACTGATTTAAACTTAAATGTAAATTTATCAGAAGGTCCTTCATCTCATGACCCATCTTCTTTTTTAAAACCAATTCAATGTGCTTATTGTGGAAAACAATATAAATCTCGGAGTAGTGTATGGTATCATAATAAAAAATGTAATTATACTATTTCGATTCGCCAAAATAAAACAGATAATGTTGATAATGATATACTTTCCACATTACTTGCCCAAACAAATAAATTAATTGATGAAAATAATGAACTCCGCAGCACAATAGCCGATGCCATTCATAATACTAACAATACAAATGAATTACATACAACTTCTAACCCAACCATTATTCATAATACAACTATCCATACAAACAATTATACTGAGACGAAAACGTTTAATTTAAATGTGTTTTTAAATGAAACGTGTAAAGACGCAATGAATTTAATGGATTTTGTACAGTCCATAAAAATACAGCTGAGCGACCTTCAGACTATTGGCCACGATGGATATATTAATGGACTTACAAATATTATTGTTTCAAACTTGAATTCGCTTGGTGAAACAAAACGTCCTCTACATTGTACAGATAAAAAGAGAGAAACTGTTTACATTAAAGACGAGAATAAATGGGACGTTGGTAATGGTACGAGTGAAAAATTAAAATCATTGGTTGACCATGTTAGTCTTAAAAATATTAAAATGTTACCAAAATTAAAAGATATTCATCCTGACGCCGAATCGCAATCGGATACATACCAAAAAATACTAATTGAGACCATGGGGGGATGTTCAGAAAAAAGCTTGGAAACGAATAATAATAAAATAATCAAAAATGTTATTCAGCAAATTGGGATTGATAAACAAAACTAATTACGTTTTCAATTATTTTATAATGATTTATCGATTTATAAATTAAAGTTTGATAAAGTAGGTGCTCGTGCGGCAGAAGAACTTGTTGCGTCGAACGACCGTCTTGATAGTTTATGATTCGTGTTGGATGATTTTTTATCTTTATATGTATTCACTGTAGGAGACACTTCGAGATATTCTACATCGTGGTCTGAACCAGAACTAGAAGTTGACCTATCAAGCATATGAAATTGCCTATTAATCGATAGATTTGTCTTATTTATACGTGGTAATTTAGATTGTTTTCGTATAGGCGAATTATCACGAGGGCTACGACTAACATACGATGACATAGTATTTCGCTTTACTCGATACGATTTAGGTGAATACATTGTGTCATCTGGTCTTAAAGGGGGTTCATGAGTTCTATTATTAATGTCTGTCAATTGACGAATTATATAATCCAGTTTATATGTTTGATTAGCTAATTGATTATCCAATTTCAAAACATAATGAGATAGCTCGTCTATACGAGCACTTATTGATGATATTTTTATATTATCTATTGACGACCTCATACTAATACATTATATATATATTTAATTATTATTTATTCCAAATATAAATATATTCATGGTACCCATTTTGTCTACTACTTTTTTTTAATGGTAATTTATCATGAGCTATTCCTAATACAGGTATACATGCGTTCTGATATATCTCATTATTTACATTTAAACAATAATGTCCTCCTGCTTTTAAATACCGAAACGTCAACTCAAATAAAGGACGATAAAATAATTCATTCATAGTGTTTTTATTTTCATATGTAATATTATGTGAATATTTTTCAATTGCGTAGTATGGAGGAGATGTTAAAACAAAATCATAGTCTAATTTACTGTAATCAACAGTTAACGCATCCTGAAAAATAAGTTGAACTTCTGTTAATGAATTATTAAGTGCTTGCAACATATTCTGATAAGGTTGAATTAAATTTGTGTTAATATCAATACCAATGTATTTAGGTACTCCTGTTGCACAAGCACCCACTAATCTACCACCCCACCCACATGTAAAATCGAGTACAATATTTGGCTTGTATAAACAGTATATCTCAGCCGCCATAATAGGTCTAAAAATATTAATAGAAGAAATACATATATTATATACCTCTTTATACACGGTATATTCATTCTTTTTATTTGAAGCATTTTTTGTAGTAACGTAGTATAGAAGCATATTTCGTATAAATTTTTTCGTTTTAAACCATTCTATATTTTCAATAAAATCAAAATAATTCGCATTATATTTTCCTTTAGTTTCAAGTCTCTCACAAAAAGTAAAATAATCAACAAAATTATTTCCAACACGAGTTCCATAAGATATGGGAGGGTTTTCACCTGTTTCTCTCAATTTAATATTTTCAGGAGAATATAATTCACACAACTTATAATAATCGTTCATCATCGATTGGTCTGAAATTGGTTTGATGCTTTTAGAAATTCTATATTTAGTCTCTAAATCCAAATTCGATGAAATCATAATATATTATTGTATGTTTACTATTTATATACGTATTGATAAAAAATGGAATAACAAAAATTAGTACAGTTTTAACAACATTATTAAAATATGGAATATACCGGAATTTTATTATAAATAAAAAATGAAATACTTATATTTATATTTTTGTTTATTATATCTAAGATATAATAAACGTATATCAATTACATTAGTTATTCAATGCCAAAATCTATTATTAACCCAGAGAATGTATTTTACCCAGAAGAATTTTCAATTAATAAAGAAGATTCATCAAGTGAAATCAAGTTATATGAAGTAAGTATTAGGGATGTTATGACGATTATTGCTATTGGTTCACCCGTGTATAAATTTAAGGATTTTGATATAGTGTATTTTCCAATTTATTTGATGAAAACAAATAAACTATTCTTTACAATTGGACTGTATGAACTTCATATTCCGACACTTGACCCACTTAAACCAGTTGTTGATGAATTACTACATAATTCTACTCGTGCTGCTGCTTTGCCCATTATTTATTCATCTGTTACGTCTGCTGTTATTAAAAGACTGGGTATAACAAAAAGTTCATTGGAAATAAGTAATGACGTAAACGTTACTTCGAATATGAATGAATTAGAACAATCAAACTCCAATACAGTTACCAGTAACAATCAACTACAAGAACAAACAAGACAATTAAGGATGTCAACATCATGGGTCTCTGCCTTTCTAAAGTCGCCAGGGTATGAAATTGTAAAAAATGAAGGAGGTGGTGATTGTTTATTTGCGGTTTTAAGAGATGGTATGAAGAGTATGGGAGTAAATAAAAGTGTTTCCGAATTACGTAAGATGTTAGCCGATTCGATTACAGATGAAGTATACGAAACACATAAAGCGAATTATGATGCACATGCTATGGAAATCAATGACTTAAAACAACAGAAAAAAGACTTGAGTGAACAAATGGTCCAAATCAGAGATGAAGCAAAAACTATACCAAAATCCGAACGAGGTCCATTGGTGGAACAAATGAATATTATTAAATCTCAGGCTATTAGCGTTAATAATGAACTTAAAACAGCCATGACAGCTTTCAAGATTGATTTCGGATACATGTCTCGTGTATCTACGATTGATGATATGAAAAAATCAGTTAATAAGTCATCGTTTTGGGCGGACGCTTGGGCCATTGTTACAATGGAACAATTATTGAACATTAAATTGATTATTCTGTCAAGTGTTGAATACAATAATAAACAATTAAATAATGTTATTACATGTGGAAACTCCATTAACGCATCTACGTTTTCCCCAAGTTTTTACATAATTACAGATTACTCAGGAAATCATTATGAATTAGTAACACATAATCAAAAGAGTGCGTTTTCATTTAATGAATTACCAAAAGAATTGGTAACAGAAATTTCAAAAGTTTGTTTAAAAGGAGAGTCAGGTGCGTATAATATTATTCCCGAGTTTAACCGTCTTAAGTAAATAATAAATATGATTTAGTTTGAGAACATATATACTTACTTGTATTGAATTTTAAGTATTTTTTATTTGTATATTGTACAATACAATAATATATAATTGATGAACAAATATACATTAAGTCGTGAATATATTATACTTTTTCTTTTACTTGTATCAATATTAATTGCGAAATCTTATCAAAGAACTGAACATTTTGTTCAAGGAATAATTAATTTTTCTCGAGTTGCTGGAACAACCGTGACAAATACTATAAATCAAACACAGGGGTATGCTACTGAGCCATCTCCTCTTCCATGGCAAGACCAATATCCAACCGATTATATGCTTTATAATATATAAGCATTTTTAATAAAATAAATAAACAATGGATTACGAAGAAGATAGTATGGTAATATTTAATAATCCTAATTTTAGGACAGTATCTACTCTAATATCTAATCCAATATGGGATAAAAATAATCTTATTATTGATGGTATAATGTGTACTGCTGGAGATATGAAATTAATCGCAGATACTTTTACTGGAAATTGCGTAATATTTTCTGAAATGGAATTAACTGAGAAACAATTATTAGAATTAGTTAAGTGGGATGGTCCATATTTAAAATTTAATTTTTGTGGTCACGATAACTATGATTTCAACATGTTCTTTAAAATTATGAATCAATAGGATATCAAGATATACCCAGAATATATACAATAAAAGACCCATCTTATAATATAACATTTGAAGAGTGTAATGTAGAAAGTTATTTAGACTTTCCTAATGCTATGCTGCCCGTATTGATGCGTTAAATATACGAAAAAAATACCCTTACATATATTAGGGATGTATATCTTCCCGATGCCTTTTTAGCTTAGCGGCAAAGCGTCAGTCTTGTAAACTGAAGATCCTGGGTTCAATTCCCAGAGGAGGCTATATAAAATATTATATTTCTTGTAAAATATTTTATACAAACATTTAGAACAACTATTTATTCATCAATATCCGGACACGCTAATATGAGTTTTGAATACTCTGACCAGACTTAAATGTTAATACTAATCGTTGAGTTTCTTGAGTTCTTCTTTTTCTTTGGTTGCTTAGGAAGTTTACCTTTTCCAGTAGTAGTTTGAAGTTCTTTTAAATCACTTATGCTAATTGTGCTGCTATTATTATTACCACTACTGCTGTTTACATTTGTATTATCTGCGGGTGGATAACGCGATTTTGGTTGATAGCTGGTAGAAGGAGGAAGGTTAGTATGCATGGATGAATCCGCTCCAAAAATATCTTGGGGAGACGTCTTGTATGAATTCAAAATATCTGAAATGTCACCGGGTCCTGTCATTTCTGGTCTATACTGAGTTGTATCTGGTTCATTAGCAAATGCGTCAGATTTTTGTGAAGTTGTCATAGGTGGGGGAGGAGCATATGTTCGAGGATGATTATTCGAAGCACCCATTGTTCTACCCATTTGACTTCCCAATTGGCTCATGGCTGGGTTCGAATCATTTTTCATTGTGTTTACGGCCGCAGCTTGAAAGTTTCGCATTAAGTCGGGATTTTCTCTAAATACTCTTTCCATACCAGGAGGAGCTGCTTTCATCATTGAATTAGTAGCACAAATAAGTGCTCCACCCATTCCAAGTTTGTACGCAATATTAAGTTCAGGACCAGCATCCCATCCTTTATATTTCTCATGAAGTGCTTCGAAATCATCTTCATATTCCCCCATGTCAACTGATTCTGATACCTTGTCGTAAAATCCATCCAAGTTAATATCAAATGGATTAGAATCACTTACACTAAATTGTTCAATAGTTGTAATAAACGAGAGAAGTGCTTCTCCATATCCCTTAACGGCATTACGCTTTTTACGAGCATTCACACTTGCTTTAAAGTCTGCCTGCATTTCAGGCAAAGATGATTCCATGGTATAGTGTTTTGAAAATTGAACGCCTCTGGCCTCTAAATTTCTAATTTTTTGAAGAACCTCGAATTTTTGTTCCATTATTTCTTCTTTTGAAAGAGATGGGTTTTTATTACCAACAGGCTTATTAGGATTGATAGGAATATTATTGAATTTGGAATAACCATCCCAGGTTTCGGAAGTTTTACTACTTTCTAAATTAATGTTGTCAATCCCGGCAAATTTAACATTAAATGGTTCGGCCTCAGAGTCAGCCTTAATATTATCGTCTAAAGATGGTACAGAAAATAATTCGTTTGTCACAACAGATGGCTGATTATCAGTTGCACCCAGTTCCGAAAAAGATAAATTATGTAATTCTTCATCTAAATTAGTTAATTCATCTAATTGACTAATATCAGGTATATCATCGTGATTGTTTGACCAACCATCCCCCTTTTTTTTAATGTTATCATTCATTAAATATTCAAATTCTCCTCCACAATCTGTTGATTGTAAATTTGATAGTTCAATAGTCTCTGTTGACATAATAAATTAAACGGATAATTATCTTTAAGTCATACAAACGTATAAATGATAAAAGATATAATAATGTTATAATGTTCACTTCATGATTGAGTTAGTTAATAAATATTAAACAATTCGCGAGCGAAACTTATTTCAATTGTGTTTAATTGATAAAAGCATAAATCATATAATTTTGGAAACCATTCATGATTTTGAATTGAAATTAATAAATCTATGTTTTGGTTATAAATATAAACATTAAAATACATATTATTTGCTACTTTAATCAAATGAGTCATATTATTATTTGATGTTTTAACTAACCCATTACCATTCATATTACCATTTAATAACCTTGAATAATCTAACTTATCTCTGGCGAGTAAGGTAATTTTTCTTCCATATTCTCCATTATATTCACCTTCACTAACAAGTAACTTTATATTTGTAATTAAAGCATAATCTCCCATGAATTGTAGAATTGTGGCGGAAAATACGTGTTCTGGAAATACAGGTTTTAAAGTTTTATCCCTCATAGGTTTACGAATTGTTTCAAATATGACAGGTTTCCCAATTAATTTCTCCATCTTTTAAGTAATATAATTAATATACATTCTATAAAAGGTAATAAAGTAATTCATTTTTTTATTTTTTGTATGAGTTAAAAAGAATATTTAATAAAATAACACTAATATAATGTCGTCATTTCCGATTAAGTTATTTACAGACAATTCTCAATATACTATTCATAATTCAGCATATTCAGGGTTTTCACCAATCACTCTTCTAACTCAATATATTAATATACAAACAGATTCATTATTTTTGGTTAATAACCGCATAGTATCAAATATTATAAAGGAACAGCAATTAAGATGCAATGAAGGAAATAATATAAATAATATATGTTTTTCAATGCCGATTACACTTAAGTATGATGAAACATATGATAAATATACAATTTTAACAGAATATGGCACGTCTTTAATTACAGCAGTTGTGCATTTATCATCACTTTGGAGTAATAAAAATCTAAATAATGGGATTGTTGTACCTATCTATGTAATGGTTATAAAGAAAGAAATACAACCAGTTAACTCCTTACAGCAAGAAATTGTAAATACAAATGAACATAATGAATGGACATCTTATATTAATAAGATTAGTAATAAGGAACCACCATCCATTTCTTTAGAAAATCGTTATTTAGGTTATTCACATATTGACGCAATCCGAAAACATCCCATTCCTTTCACCATTCCAGTATATTCAACATACGAAGCGGTATTTATTGAATTTAGAAAATTACCAAATATTGAATTTGTTATAAGAAATGCTATCCATAAGCTTGGAAACACGTGGGCACACACCATAGTATGTGGGCTCGAAAATTATAAACAAATTCAATCAATTGTTGATAGTCTCCCCAATTCGATTAACATTATATGTAAACAGGTAAATAATATAAGTATAGATGATTATTCCAATATGCTACTGGATGTAGCGTTCTGGGAACAATTTAAAGGAGAAAAAATACTTATATATCAAGAAGATAGTTGGATATTTCATGGAAGAATAAAAGAATTTTTGGATTTCGATTATGTTGGAGCACCATGGCCAAGAATATCCAAAATTAACCAACATTGTGTTGGGAATGGGGGGTTTAGTCTAAGAAGTAAATCTATTATGATTCAAGCGATTATTACTGCTTCAACATACCCAGATAAATATAATAAATATATACCACCACCTAATGTAATAAAAAATATGAAACGTAATAAGCTAACACAAATACCCGAAGATGTTGTTATAACTTCTATTATGGAAATGTATGGAATTGGAACCATTGCTGATTATCAAACCGCAAGTAAGTTTTCATCTGAATCTATTTGGAACCCTACCAGTTTGGGTGGTCATCAGATTTGGATAGCTTCACCCGAATGGAAATATCGCGTTTACAATGAAATACTTATACCCTATACAACGGATGCGTTAACGTCTGAAAGTGGAACATTGGATGGGTCATCCGATGATTGCGTTGATGCTTTAGCTGTATGAGGTTTTCGCTTTTTGTCTATAGTTTTTAATGAAAATTTGGTCCCAATTTTATTATAAATAAGTACAGGAATATTTAAAATTTGCCCTGTGTCCTTATTATATGTTACATCCTTTACCTTATTGAGTTTTTTTTTAGAAATACAATCAATTAGAAACTCGGATAGTTTCGATAGGTCTTCATCTGTTAAATCATTTTCCTTATTGTAAACTTCCATATATTCCGCTATTTTTCTGTATTTCAACGTTTTACTTAGTTTATTCCAGGGTTCTTTTCTACTACCACTTGACTCATTATCCAAAAAACTCGTCATTTCTTCTAAGGTCGTTGAACCTGATTGGCCTTTGTCTGCGGAAGATGTTAATCCGCTTGTCATCATTTTATATTTAATTGTTTTGTCAGACGAATCTTTATTTTTTGAACGACATGTTCGTGTATGCGTATGCATATGAATCCGACTTGAGGTAGATATAGTTCCAGATTCAGTTGACATTTTCGACAAATTATATTATATATACTTGTCATTTTGTACTTAAACCCATTTAACATTTATTTAAGGTATGTGGTTCGTATTTATATGTATTTATCATTTTCATATTATCTCACACTTTTCTCTCGTTGATAAATCTTTGGTTTTAAAAATGTATAAACAAGGAGTAAAAGTTTTACCATGGGCAGTTAATTCGTCAATTACATTTAATAATTGAGAGAAATGGGAGTAGATGGGGTTATAACAGATTATCCTCATTTAATTTACAATAAATAAAAATCACGAAAAATAAAATATTATTATACATTTAATTCTAAAAAAATGAAATAATTGTAGATTTTAATTATTATAGCAAATAAATTTATTTTTTATATGGCACATTCGTATATCTTTTTAAAATCCCAATATAATTTTTGTTATCATACTTTAAGAGATTTTTTATATATAGTATATTTAAAAAAGTCATCGCTTTTATTCTTGTTTAATTCCAACAATATCATCAAATCCCCAACCATACCATTTATCCATATTAGATGGATGAAACCTATTCATCATTAACTCTTCTACAAATCCATTATCATTGTATAATGTGTTTTTGATTTCTTTATAATCATATTCAAAAATATTAGGATTCGATGACAACCAATACCAACGTACTTTATCCAAGTTTTTTTCGATAATATGTATAGCATTAGGATTTCTTGACAATCCATACCAATCTACTTTATCCAAGTTTTTCTCAAGAATACGCATAGCATTCGGATTATCTGACAACCAATACCAACTGACTTTATCCAAGTTTTTCTCAAGCATATGTATGGCATTGGCATTGGGATTTTTTGACAATACATACCAATTGACTTTATCCAAGTTTTTCTCAAGAATATGTATGGCATTAGGATTTTTTGACAACGTATGCCAATTTATTTTATCCAAGTTTTTCTCAAGAATATGTATGGCATTGGGATTCATTGACAACACCTCCCAATCTACTTTATCCAAGTTTTTCTCAATAATATGTATAGCATTATGATTGCTTGACAATTCACGCCAATCTACTTTATCCAAGTTTTTCTCAATAATATGTATAGCATTATGATTGCTTGACAATTCACTCCAATCTACTTTATCCAAGTTTTTCTCAAGAATATGAATGGCGTTGGGATTCATTGATAATGTATCCCAATATACTTTGTCTATTATCCATTTTCTTAATTTTAAGAATTTTGGATTATAGTTTACACTTGTTATCATTGTGATTGTATATATTATTAAATTATTGTTTATAGTTTCAATTGTTTCATTTTTTTAAAAAGTATAAAAAATATTATAGATTTATTAATTTATTATTGTTTAATTCCAGCAATATCATCAAATCCCCAGTCATACCATTTATCCATATTAGATGGATGAAACCGATTCATCATTAACTCTTCTACAAATCCATTATTATTGTATAATGTATTTTTGATTTCTTTATAATCATATTCAAAAATATTCGGATTTCTTGACAACCCACCCCAATTGACTTTATCCAAGTTTTTCTCAAGAATATGTATAGCATTAGGATTTTTTGACAACCAACGCCAATTGACTTTATCCAAGTTTTTTTCGAGAATATGTATAGCATTAGGATTTCTTGACAACCCATCCCAATTAACTTTATCCAAGTAGTTTTTTTCGAGAATATGTATATCATTCGGATCTGACAACCAATACCAATTGACTTCATCCAAATTTTTTTCGAGAATATGTATAGCATTAAGATTCATTGACAACGTATCCCAATCTACTTTATCCAAGTTTTTCTCAAGAATATGTATAGCATTCGAATTTTTTGACAAGCAACTCCAATCTACTTTATCCAAGTTTATTTCAAGAATATAAATGGCGTTGGGATTCATTGACAACGCAAACCAATATAATTTGTCTATTGGTATCCATTTTCTTAATTTTAAAAATTTTGGATTATAGTTTACACTTGATATCATTGTGATTGTATGGATTATTAAATTAACATTTATAGTTTCAATTGTTTCATTTT
>Ga0206131_10003967_pt1 | contig 16576 bp, 22 predicted proteins | sample Helgoland_Spring_FD_148636 | JGI IMG/M metagenome (GOLD analysis project Ga0206131, IMG submission 148636) | Pelagic subsurface seawater microbial communities from Kabeltonne, Helgoland, North Sea - Helgoland_Spring_Bloom_20160517_1 | ecosystem: Environmental > Aquatic > Marine > Epipelagic ...
AAAGCGCCTCGGGTCGTTTTTAAATGAATAAACTTTTTTGATTCATAATATTCAATCTCAATAAGCATGGCACGCAAGACACATAAGCACTACGCAGAAGAATTTGGCGTCTCGGAAACAGTTTTTCGTGGATGGCTAAAGATGGGCGCACCGTATCAGAACGAACCCAAAATGATTACGTGGCTGAATGGTCTAACTCGAAAGTCGCCAGAAGTAAAAGCGTGGCTGAAAGCTCGTGGCATCAAGCCGGTGCCAAAGAAGTCAGAAGCTGCGAAGCCTAAAAACGCAAAGACTGCTGAAGACTTCCGCGATCATTACCAGAAGAAGCTGGAAGAAGCGACGATGACAAACGATCAGGATCAAGTAAAGTTCTGGTCGGATCTATTCTTAAAGCAGGACGAGTCGATTAGGCGGTCCGAGATACATGCGGCCAAGCTTGGTATTGACAATGGCACTGTTCTGCCAAGGGCCGAGGTTGAGCGAATCATGCGGGCAGTGTTCTATGCCGGCAACGCATGCGTGCAAGGTGTGCTGACATCTATGTGCGAGCAGCTTGTTGGATATGATGACCCAGGCGAATTGTATCATGCATTGAAGCCAGCAGTAACAGGTGGCCGGCTCTTTAGTGGATTTGATAAGGTGTCAAATGTGACAGGCGCGCCGAACATTCCTAGCTGGGTGGTCGAATGCGTAAAGCTTGAGGCGAAGCAATACCTCGGCAACTCGGAGAGCTTATGGGTGAAAGGGGAATAATTGTGGCACGTTCTTGGTATGTAAAAAAAGTCGAATGGTGGAAACATTTGAAGTGGCGCAAACGCGATCAGAACAAGAAAGAGCGCCAGCACTCGAAAAAGGAAATCCGCAACAAATAAATCTATTCCTATTTGATATTAAATTGACTCAGGTGTATTGCACCTGCAACGTAAAGATATGAACAAACCAAAATTGGCAATTAGTTTTAGTGGCGGGAGAACATCTGCTGTGATGACTAAACTCTGCGTGGATAAGTTCTCGGAGACTCACGACATCGCAATCACCTTTGCCAACACTGGCTGCGAGCACGATAACACGCTTAAGTTTGTGGACCAATGTGATAAGCACTTCGGGTGGAATGTCGTGTGGGTCGAGGCAGTGGTTGATCCAGTAAAGGGCAATGGCATCCGGCACAAGGTTGTGACCTTCGAGACAGCCTCTCGCAATGGCGAGCCATTTGAAAGCTATGTAGCCAAGTATGGATTACCCGGCCCTACACACCCTCAGTGCACATCCAGACTCAAGGAGGAGGTCATGTATGACCATAGACGTTCGATGGGTTGGAAAAAAGGTTCTTACTGGACTGCCATTGGGATTCGGTTTGATGAGATGGACAGGATGAGTGAAAGTAGGATCGAAAAGCAATTCGTCTACCCACTGGTGGACGCCGGTTGGACAAAGGAAGATGTTAAAACTGAGTGTGCTAAGTGGCCATTTGACCTTGACCTAAAGGGAGAGCATTACGGTAACTGCACCTGGTGCTTCAAAAAATCACTCCGTAAATTACTGACACTGGCAGTGGACGATGAGGCCATATTTGCTTTCCCAAAGATGCTAGAAGGAAAGTACCAGCTAGTCAGGGACGGCGACTACGACAGAGATGGTGAGCACAAGATATTCAGAAAACATATGAGCACCGTGGACATTATCGAGATGGCACGCACCAAAGACTTTGAACCATACGCCGACATCGACCAGCTAGACTTTGGATTCTCTCCGCCAAGTTATGACGTATTCCTCGACACTGGATCAGCCTGCGGCGAAAGCTGCGAAATTGGAGCCGACGAATAATGACCGACTTACTAAAACTCACACAGCCGGACCCAGTTGATTGGTGTGAGCGCAACATCCAGCTTGACTACGGCAAGTTTGACGCGGCCAAGCATCCATTGATGAGTGAGCCACTTCGCAGCGCTGCCAACATGCGCGCCGGGATGACTGGCCTGATTGGTTCAGTTCAGCACGTCAAAACGCTGTGCGCTCAGTTGCTTCAATTATATACGGCGCAGACCACGCCGAGCCGGCAGGCGCATTACGACTTAACTAAGGAAGCGCTCAAAGAGTTTAGCGATGACAAGTTTACGCCGCTCATCAATAACACGCCAGCGATCAAGCGCATCATTAATGACGAGCGCTTTGCGCAGACAACGTATTACACGCAATTCCCATATGGCTTTATCCGGCTGCTTGGCGCTCGCATTCTGGCGCATCGTAATTCCAAGACAATTGAGATGGTCACACTTGATGAGTCGTGGGCATATGAGACTGGCTGGATTGACCAGATCAAAGACCGGCTTTCAAGTTATCCGTGGAGCTGGCGCATGTTCCTGCCGACATCGGGCCAGACTGCTGGCAGTGAGATTGATGTGCTTTGGAAGCGCTCAACGCAAAAGGTCTGGCATGTGCCATGCGATTGCTGCGGCGAAATGATCCCTTACATTTGGACACAGCCAAAACAGAAGGACGGCGATCAACTACCTGGAGGCATGAAATTTGCAAGCGGCGACGATGTGTTGAATGAAGATCAATCAACGGATTACTCAAAGATTAAAGATTCTGTTTATTATGAATGCCAGCTCTGCGCCGGTCAGATGCAGTTTAATCCAACAACTCAGCACCAGCGCAATCAATCGGGCCGCTACATTTCGATGAATCCTAATGGCGACCCAAAGATCGACTTCTATCATTACAATGCTATGGCGCACTTTCCGTGGGATGACTTGGCCTGCCAATATCACGACGCAGTAGCATCCAAGAATCGCGGCGACTTGGAAGCACTTGAGAACTTTGTGCGCAAGCGACTGGCCGAGCCGTGGGATGTGTCGCGCTTTATTGTCTTATCAGACAACGAGAATAGTGAAGGTGACTATCCATCTAGCCAGATATGGAAAGATGCTGAATATACTTTCTGCACCATCGACGTGCAAAAGGATCACTTTTACTATGTCATACGATCATGGTCCAAAGGCGTAGAATCGCGCTTGATCGAAGCGCATAAGGCACTCAGTGATTTGCACATTGTCGAGATGTGCGATAAATATGGCATCTTGCAAAATGGTCTGGATGGCTCAGGAGTGTTTGTGGATGGCAATTACAATACAACTGAAGTGCAACGCATCGCTGCCAAAAATGGATGGATTGTATTACGCGGTCAAAACTGTAAACCATTCCGGCATCCAGATGGCATGCGCAAAATGTATTCCGAGCCAATACCAGTTGACACATGGCAAGGCACCAACGATGGCGACGGCAAGATGAAATACTGCATCCAGTTCTGGTATGCTGAGAACGAGGCGCGTAGCCGCTTTGCTACACTGCGTGGAATGTCTGAGCCTAAGCGCTTATGGACACACTCAAACAACGCCGGCACGAACTATCTGAATCAACTCAATTCGTGGGCGAGAATAGCCAAGACTAATCCAAAGGATGGCAGCGTGTATTACGATTGGAAACAAACAGCACGCAATGATCACCTTTACGACTGCGAAAAAATGCAACTGGTCGCAGCAGCGATGGCTGGCCTAGTTGGTGTAAGCGAAAAGCCAACTGACGAGAAAGACTAAGACACCAGTATACTTGACACAGACGCGCTTACTAATGCGTGATTTTATCTTTTCAGTATGGTGCCATGTGGGCAAGACATCGGCGGCGACAATTGAAGCCTTAGAGACTTTGGCGGCCAATCAATATACAACTGCCGAGCAGGGCGGCAGATATGTCGTATCGGCCTCGGTGCAAGGTAAATCATTTACCTATGAATTACCAGCCGGGCAATCGGGCGCTGACTTTTTAAACATGGTCCGAGAATCATGGCGCATGCTTCAAATTGGCGGCGTTTCTAATGGAGTGATGACAGACGCCGAGTTGCTTGCATACTTAATTGATACCAATGGCGAAGTCACAAACGTCACCGTTGCTAGTTTCACCAGACAGACTGAATATGGCTACTAAACCGATCAAAGCTTTCACTAAGCGCGCCAAGCGTGCTTTTCAATATGCCTTTTGGGGCAATGATAGCGCCTATCCTACTGCATCGACTAGCGCGCAACGTAATGCGCAAGGAGATATGAATGGCGACCTGCTCGACTTGATGAGCCGGCACAAGACACTGTTGCTGCGCAACGACGCTCGCTTTATCTATACCAGCAACAGCACAGTCAGTGGAGCAGTAAAACAAAAGAGCGGCAAAGTGTATGGCGAGTCCTGGCGCTTTCAGTCTCACTCACAAGATGCTAACTTTGTCGCTGCTGTTGAAGCCGACATGGCTGCTATTGACGGGCTGATTGATATTCGCGGTCCGCAATTCTCATTCCGACGCAATGTCAAAATTGAGTCGAAGTCACTCGATGTCGATGGCGATGTATTTGTATTGCTTACAGAATCAAAGACTGGCTTTCCAAAATTACAATGGCTAGAAGCACATCGCATTTGCAGCGATCCATACAGCAACGAGGACCGCGTAGAAAGCGGCAAGTTCCGTGGATTAAAAATTAAAAGCGGCATCATTTACAATGACTTCGGGGCCGAGGTTGCATATCGAGTCATGGGCGAAGACCGGGAAAGTTACCGCGATGTATCGGCTCGCGACATGATCCATATCACAGATCCTGATTGGTTCTCACAGGGTAGAGGTGTGCCAGCCATTGCTTCTGGTATGCTCGACTGGTATGATCTGGCAGAAGTCAGAGATTACGAGAAGATCGGCCAGAAAGTTAATGCGGCACTAACTCTTAAAGAATCCAACGATACCGGCAAACGTGATACCGCCACCAGCATTATCAACGGCCAGGCAGGCGCTACTCAGGCGCCATTCCAAACCGAGCTACTCGCAGGCGGCACCATTCGATATCTCAAGAACAGTTCAAAACTTGAAACGCATGAAAGCAATCGACCCAGTGATGGCTTCTTAAAATTTAGCGACAAGATTGAGGCTGGAGCCTTCTACGGCATGGAATGGCGTCGAGAGATGCTTGATAGTTCCGCAGTCGGCGGCGCTGGTGTTCGCGCTTTTCAGCGTGATATCAACGATTCGATTAATGATCGCGTTGAGTGTCTGGCCCGATTCCGCAAACGCATGGCGCTTTACATCATCGCCAAGCGCGCCAAGCAAGGTATTTACACACTGCCGGAAGACTGGACCAAGTGCAGCTTTACCAAGCCGCGTGAGTTTACCGTGGACGATGGCAACGCACGCAAGGCAGACCGCGAAGATTTACGCGCTGGCGTCGCATCTGAATACGACATCCTCGCCAAGCGTGGATATGATCCAATCGAGTTTACTACTCGCCGGGCTGAATACTTAGCGCAGCGCAAACTAATCGCACAAGCCAATGGTCTGGCTGATGCCGAACTTGGCACCGTGCTGATGCCTGGCGATATCCCTTTAGAAATCGAAGACGAAGACACTGAATCAGAAGAATCTCAGTCACTTGACACATAAACCCATATATAACTTATGACTACACAAAATAAATGGTTCGCAATGGACCGCAAAACAGACGCGGAGGGCAATCAATCCACCGAGGCTGAAATATACATTTACGACTCAATCGGCGGATTTGGTATTTCAGCGAATGAGTTCATTGACGAGCTGAAAGGCTTGGGCGATGTCGAAACCATCAATCTACGTATCGCCTCTGGCGGCGGCTCGATTGTTGAAGGCAACACGATCTTCAACGCACTCAAGCGCCACAGCGCCAAGGTAGTCACACACGTTGACTCGCTCGCAGCATCGATGGCATCCGTCATCGCAATGGCCGGCGACGAGATCCACATGGCAGCCAATGCACTTCTGATGATCCATAACCCATGGACCATGAGCATGGGCGGCGCCGAGCAACTTCGCAAAGATGCCGACTTACTCGATAAGATGGAATCAAACATTCGCACAAGCTATGGCCGCTCAAACCTAAGCGCCGAAGAACTTGACGCAGCAATGGAAGAAGAAACTTATTACACTGCAGAGGAAGCACTTGAAAATGGCTTTATTGATGTAATCAGCGACGCAAACCTTGCAGCAGCTTCGATTGGCGATATGGAATCTCTCAAAGAGTTCAGCGCCATTCCACAAGCTAAGATCGACGGCATCAAGATTGAGTGCCAAGCACGTCAAATTGAAGTGTGCAACGCTCAAATCGAAAAGCTACAAAACGAAATCGATTTGCATGAAGAGCAAGTTGCATTGGTTCGAAACGAAATCGTTGATTCAAAAACAGAAGTTGAATTGCTGAAGACAGAACACATCGACGCACTCGCATTAGCGACCGAGCAAACCGCACAAGCGATTGCAGAAAAGGCCGCAGAACTTCTCGCTGAATCTGGCACATCAGCCATCGAAGATGCCATCGAAGAGGAAACACCCAAAGCGATGACTGAAGATGCATTCTGGAAAGAATACAACGCACTGAAAGACGCACGCGACTTCCAAGGCGCTCAAGAATTTTATGCCGAACACAAATCTGTGATCGGTCAATAATCACCCAACTAAAATACAAATAAAATGGCTAATACAATTGCAGGTGTAAACCTAGCTCAAGTCGCTCAAGATAGCTTACCAGCTCTCTGTGACTTGTTCGCTCCTCTATCCGCACTATCCACAGACTTCTCGACTGATATCTCTCAGTCTGGCGAATCTGTCACCACTCGCATCCCGACTAACGTCACTGCGGGCGATATGACTACTGGATACCAAACCAACGAGTCTGACGTAGCAATGGTTGCTAAGACTATCACACTCAATCAGTTCAAGGGATTCACATACGGATTCACTGACCTAGAGCGCAGCAAGTCTGAAATCGATTTGAATCGCTTGTTCCTTGAGCCAGCACTTGAAGCAGTAGGCGAGTCCGTCTTCAGTTACATCTGGGACCTCGTTGTAAATGCTAACTTCGCATCGACTGAAGTCATCACCGCCGCAAACTTTGACCGCGACGATCTGGCTGACTTCAACGCACTGTTGACAAGCGCTAAGGCTCTCAAGTCTGGCCGCTCGCTCTTCTGCAACCCTGCATACTATGCATCGCTTGTAAAGACACTCAACAGCGCTGAAATCCCAGGCATGACTGCTGACAAGGCCGAAGCAATGGTTCCTCGCGTTGCTAACTTCGATACCTACGAAACAAGTCTTGCAGATGCAAACGGCGAAAACCTCGCTGCTTTCGCATTCCAAAAGTCCGCTCTGATCATGGCAGCACGCACAGTAGTTGCAGACGAAATGACTGCTAAGGCTGGCGTTGATGTCGAGACTGTAGTTATCCCAGGTCTTGGCCTTCCAGTTCAGTTCCGCAAATGGTATAGCGCTGACGGCACACTCTACTTCAACGTCAATGTTCTCTTTGGAGCATCTGTTGGAGTCGGCACAGCCGGACACCGTATCACAAGCGCGTAAGCTTATTCTAAAGCGCCTCGATTCGTCGGGGCGCTTTTTAATCCTTAAATTTAAAAAATTATGTTCAAACCATCAGTCACAATCCACCGCTCCGCAAAGGGCGACGTCAAGGTTTTGGAATGTTCCGAAGATGCTGGCAAGTGCTTAGACGCTTACAAGGCATGCGAAGAACCCGGCGAGATCGTTTACATTCGCAAAGGTCATACCGACAAGCAAAAGAAAGTCATCGGTCAGCCTGCGCCAATTAAGGCGAAAAAAGCTAAGAAGTAAAATTCTACCCAAACAAACCCACGCGGCTCGCTCAATATCGGGCGGGCCGCATTTGTTTACATTATGAGCTTTGACGACGAAATGAAAAAAGGATTTGCCGAGGCAGAAAGCTTTGCTGGCGAATCATTTACAATGAGCAATCATACTGGTGCGTTTCGCGGCGTGTTTCGCGGCGATGATGCACCAACCGACTTCGACAAGCTGCAAGGCTATGAAGTCAAAACGACTAACGCCATGAGCGTATCAAAGTCACTATTTATACGAGGTGCGCCACCAATGATCAATGAGGCGATCACCAAGAGCGACCAGACACGCTACATCATTACCGGCATTGAATCAGTCGATGCCGCTACCTGGGAAATCCTACTGCACAAGCAAGATGGCTAAGAACTTCTCAGTTGATTCCACGCTGTTCAAGGCGAAAGCCAAGAAGCTGGTCAGGAAACTGAAGCTGGACGAGGCGACTGTCGTTAGGGAGCAGGCTGGGCTATTGGCACAGCTACTGTCAAAGGTCACACCACCATTCAAGTCTTTTCCAAAGATGAGTGGCAAGCCGACCTACACTACCGGCGGCGCAATGGGCGTCGGCAAGGCTGCGGTCCGCGCTGGCTTTTATTCGGCTGTAAAGAAAATGGGAACAGTTACAAAATGGACCGACAAAAATATGCGCTCAGCTATTAGAAGCGGGGACACGGCCTATATTCAAAAACGCTTGGAATACATGAAAGGATCGAACAAGCACAATTTGCGCGTCAGCGATTACAGTGACAACTTGAGAAACAAGCAACGCAACAATCGCGGCAGAGTTAATCGCGGCACTCAGCCAATTGTCATGCTTCAAAACAAAGACGTAAACGCCGGACTTAAGAGGGCAATGGACAACGTCGGTATCGCCAAGGCATCGTTCGCGCTCGCTGCGCTGCGCTTGGGGCGTCCGAAAGCGCCAGCGTGGATCGCTAAGCACTTTGCAAAAGTAAACACGCCAGTGAGAGTTACACGCAACCCAGCAATAGCAAGATTTACCAGCAACGCCAAAGGCCTAGACGTTACAATGCGCAGACTCAAAGCAGTCGAGCGCTTTCGCATGGTCGCGATGGTCAAGAATTTAGAAGCATTGGTTCGCGCTAACGCCAAAAAGGCAGGATTTAAAACCAGATAACTTATGGATCTAACATACTACGACTTTGAGAGCGGCCTAGAGCAGGGCTTCAAAACCCTACTGGCCACAGCCAACATCGAGCTGCGCATCGCAGACGACTATGCCCAGGGCGATTTGCATGATGAGTTCGTCACTCTGGAGATCGACGCAGGTGCGCCAATTAGCGACCGGCATCAAAATAGCAGCGGCGTGTATGATAATTACAGTGGCTCTATAACTATAGAAGTGCAGACACCATTGGCCAGCTCTGATCAGGTCACCATTTCACCTACTCGCGACGAGTATAATGTCACAGGTGCAGGAGCCGATGCTGCCAATGGAGTCTATGTGCGTAATGGCAACAGCATTGATGGTCGTCCAGCATACACGCTATATGACTCAGATGAAACAACTCCGCTATTTTATCTTTGGAGCGATACCCTAAGCCTGTGGTATATTACAGATACACCCACCGATTTTAATCCACCAAACTCTTATTATTTTATATCTAGTATTAGTGCGACACCTCCAGAAACTGGCTGGCTGGTAAATGGTTTTGGCGAAGAGCCAGCTCCAACAGTTAATGCATCAACAATCCCGGCATTTAAAAGCCGCCACTCTCAATTGGTGGCCACTGTTCGCAAAAGCCTCGAAGAGATCGACGCGGCGATTCTAGCTAAACATTGGCCCGGCAATCTATCACCTACCCAAATCATACCAACTGGCACAGAGCGCAGCCACGAAGATCAACACCGAATATCAGCACTTTCTTATTCTATCCAATTCCGGATAGCTTGACACATAAACCCTTATTAAACCTACCTAATCACTAAAATATTATGGCATTACCATCTACATCACCCGCTAATTTTCCACAAGGTCTTGACGTTGTTACCATCAATGCTGTGACTTATATCGCAGACTCCATCGATATTGAGTCGCAAACAACTCGCGGCATTAATCGCACAGATGAGTATGGCGACTGGGCCGAGCAGCAAACACGCGCTTCTAGCGATCCAATCGAAGGCACTATGACTTTGCAGAAGGCTACAACTGCAACTGCATTCCCAACTGCTGGCACCGAGTTTACTCATGACTATGACGACAGTGGAGCTGCTTCAACATTGCGTGTTCTTAACGTCAAAGCATCTCGCTCTAAAGACGAGGCCGACGTATTTGAAATCGGCGTTCTAGTAGTCACTTACGGCGCATAGTATGTCTGATCTTGTAGATATAACGCTTACAGCTGCGTATCGAATCGGTGGTCAAATTAAAGCCATCGGTTCGACCGCAGAAGTAGCGCAGTGCCTGGCAGATGATTTGATTGCACGCAACAAGGCGCACAAGACAAAGGCAAAAAAGAAGACAAAGAAAACCGCAAAAAATGAGCCTACCGAAGCAAACAGCAACAGCGACGGCGGCGAGTAATTACGCGGCAGTCAGGAAATCAATTGAGCGGGCGCGCCTTTCACCTTGGGCGTCCGCTGTTGGCATTTGTATTGGAGAGTTTACTGTCGCGCCACTTTCTTTACGTTCTCTTGCCGATCTTGAATTAGCAGGCAACGCTTTCATCTGCGGAAGCGATCCAATCGAGGGCGACATTGCTGCATACATCTGGCGCCACATGCCAGAGTTTATGCCAAGCGCAGACAGCTCAGACTTTGTTAAGCGCATTGCAAAGGTTAAAGATGTAGAAGGATTGATCAAAGACATATACGCTCATTTAGCATCTTCAATTGAAGAAACACCAGCAGCTTCTAGTTTCGGTGGAACATCTAAAAAGAACAGTATGCCAGCGATTCCATCAATCGCGGCTCTCTGTGATGAATACGGAGCGGCCTACGGTATCGATCCGCAAGAAGTAGCAGATATTGATTTGCGCATAGTTTTTCAATGCTGCCGGGCGCAGCGTATTCGCAACGGCGAGAAATATGCCGAACCTAAACGACTCAGATCAGTAAAATCAGACTTTCTTAAATCACATGGCTAAAACAGAAATACAAGCAAGCGTTGGATTAGACACCACCAAGTTTCAGCGTGGCTTAGCAAAGTCGCAGAAGAGCATCAATAATTTTGCCGCTAATGCGATTAAGAAGTTTGGCGCGATCGCCGGAGCAGCGGGTCTTGGCATGCTTGCGCGTTCAGCAATCGATCTAGGCAGCAAGATTTCAGATATGGCGGTGCAGATGAATATCGGCACGGACCAATTGCAAACGCTTGAATTTGCATCACGCGAGGCAGGCGTTGGCGTCGAGATCATGGCTAGAGCGCTGCGCAATGTTCAACTACGCACCGAGGAAGCGATCAACGGCAATAAGAGCTACGGCGATGCGTTTGTGCGTCTAGGGATTAACATTCAAGAGTTTAAAAAACTTAGCGTTGAAAAGAAGATGGAGGCCATCGCCATCGCTCAATCCAAAGCGACAGACAAGGCTGCGGCCTACAATGCAGTGTCGCGCATTTTAGGCGAGAAAGCCGGCCCAGCGTTGCAAGAAGTATTGCAGAAGTTAGCCGGGCCAGAAGGTTATGGTGGACTAGAAGCCGCAGCCAAACGTGCCGGCGAGGTAATGAGTAAAGATACCATTGCAAAAATGGACGAGGCGGCCGATCGGATTGAAAGCTTTAAACGCAAGATGACTGTTATGGCTGGCGAAGTTATAGCCTTTGTCATTCCAGCCTTTCAGATGTTCTTCGGTGGACTAGGAGCAACCAGTGATATGTTTGCAATGCTGACTGGTAAAGCGATGTCCTTCTTTGGATTCTTATCAAGAAGCGTTGGAATTGTGATGCAGCCAGCTATTCAATCCTTTGCAGCACTTTCTCGAGGCGCTGAGGCAGCTGGTCTTGCTATGTCTGGAAACGTCAATGACGCGCGCAAGGCAGCCAAAGAATCAGTGGATCTAGCAAAAGGTGCATTTGAAACACTCAAGGATGTGCCAGAAGAGATTGGCAAGAATTGGAAAAGAGCGACCGAAGAGATGGAACTGGACTCTGCTGCTTTTGAGAAATCAACAAAAGAGCGCGCAGGGAAAATGAAAAAAGCATGGGCTGATCTTAAAGGTGAGAAAGCTAAAGCTACGGAAGACAGTGGCGGTGGCGGTGGTGGCGCTGCGACTGACGGTGCCGGCACAGATGCTTATTTCAATAGTTTAAGTAAAAAAGGTAAGGAGAATTTCTTAAAGGCAAAAGCACGTCAAAACCCTGGGGCCTTAGATAATTCTACTGCTGCAATGAATGCCAATTTAGCTACCGAAAATGCAGCCAAAGGCGCACCAAGCACAGAAACAGGAACGGCTACTGCATCACCATCAATGGATTACGCCAAGCTGTCTTCCGACTCCCTCAAAGCAATCGAAACAGAATTGACCCGAACCTCTTAACTTATGGCCACACCAACTACAGCACTTGCAAATGTCCGCGCAGTTAAATCGTGGATGAATAAACCGTTTACCGATTTCAACGATACCGCCACCACCGTGTATGGTTTTGAGTGCGTCTGCTCGCAGGCTGCCTATGAGGCAAGCAAGCTAACATATGGAACTAAGTTATCCAGCGCTGTTAATGCCGGGCTGATTGAGATCATCTACACCGACTCGCAAGCGCGCTGGGTAGGCGACTCGAACTTCAGCTATCATGACGGCGGCTACATAAGCTTTTTGCGTAAATTCGCACGCGTGCCAGTTGCGCACGTTGATTACTCTTCCACGGTGGTTACACGGCCACCAGTATTTGGCACAACTCGTGAGCTAGTCACGGCAGTCACAACAAATCCAGACGGCACGGAAACTACACAAAGAAGTTATGGTCCCAGGACTCAATACGTCCGCTCGCCTTCTCGATCAGTTGTTGTTCGATCCAAACTAGAATATCAATACTCTACAGATCCAGCGCTGTTGCCTGTGTTCACTGAGGGGTCGTTTTCGATTGTTCAAGCCGATGGATTTTCAAGTGTTATCCGATCTGGCAGTTCTAATGTCTATGAGTCCACCAAGATCACGCGCTGGATGGGCGATATTTACCAAGCCGTCACAGCCGTTCGCTACCCATGAGTTACCAGCAAATAACTATTCCAGAGGAGCCGAGCTATCAACAGCTGCAAGAATTACAGTATGAAATGACCAAGCGCATGAACGTGTATTTATTAATGACGGTCAATGAAGTCAGCCAAACTGGTGTGCCTGGCTTTGTGTTTGCTGGCACCAATGCCAAGCTATCGCTGCCTACTTTAGGTGTCACTTAACAGCTCTGAATTATTATATATGTCTATTCCGCAATTAAAGAACCCGAAGCAACTCTCGTACAGTGGCATGCGCAAGCAGGTGCGCGAGCTGGCCCGGCGCATGAATATTCTGACGGAGATGCGCGCCGTTACAATCGAGTCGACTGCCGCTGCTAAGTTTACCTTCTCTGGGGATGCCGCCACGCTTGATGTGCCAAGCGTCGAGGACGCAGTTGACCTTTTAGAATGTCTTGAAGAGAAAGAAACACTGGAAGCAGAGATAGTGGAACTGGAAGCAGAGATAGTGGAACTGGAAGCAGAGATAGCGGAAATTACTGAAAATTTTTGTCAGCAAAGGGATTCCATTACCATCCTTCTGGGTGTCGGTGAGGTTGAATACTTCCAAACAATAAGTGTTGATTTTTTCATCAACGATGGTGTGCCTGGCACACCACAACCAGTTTCTGTAACGATAATTATTTATAAAGAGGTCGATGGTGGCTGGGGCGGCTACTATGCATCCACTGGACCGAGTGCTTTGTTTAGATGGACAATTAGAGGTCCGCGCGATCCGTTTTCTGACCCTTCCACATATACTCCAACTTTAGGGCCTAAAGTAGCAAATGGTGATCTGACATTCTTCATAGTCGATCCGGATGAGTGGTTAGACAAGAAACTGACTTACAACGGCTATTATTCATTGCTTGAGAGTCAAACTCAGACCAATGGCCCATTTGGCACTTTCCCAAGTTTAGAAGACTACAACGATATTTGCGAAGAACCAGTCCCAGTGGTACCAGTCGTTTAATATGAGAACCACAAACCTAAAGCGTCAAAGTTTACTTGCCCGCATCCGTAAGCGGCGCGGCCTTGGTGATGTCGTCTATTCAGTCGCGCAGCCCATCGCCAAAGCAATCGACCATAAGCTCGGCACAAACATTCAAAGGTGCGGCGGCTGCAAGCGGCGGCGCGCTGCACTCAACGGACAATCAAAATCATTCAAACCTTAAAAAATTATGGCAAAACCAACTATACTCTCAGCGGTAACGCTAAATAATTCCACCGCGGATATCTCATTTAATCAAACTGATGCGTACACTGGCAAAGAGGAATCCTCGTCGGTGCGGGTCACCACGTTGACCACCTCTTCTGGACTGGTCGATGTCGATACCGTGCTCACGCCTCGCTATATTTCCTTTGGCCATGAAGGCACAGAAGGTTCAGTCTTGGTCAGCACTGACAATGTCACCTTCGATCTCGAAGTGGCACCGGGCGATACTATGATACTGCGCCTGCGTAACCTGGATAAGTTCGAGACGCAGACAATGGTCACCGTGGCCGATGTCGCCGACAGTCTCGATGCCAAATACGTCATCTTAAATGGCAACTCTGGTTCATGGGCCATCTGGATCGATGTCGATGATAGCGGCACAGTAGAGCCAGCCACCGGCGCGACCAACTCTGCCAAGATCAGCTCGATCGTGACCGACGATACTGCTGCTGCTGTGGCACTGGCGATCTTCACCGATCTCAGCGTCGATACTGGCTTCCTCGAAGACTTCCGAATCACTTACGATGCCACCGTCGATGACGACTTAGTTACCATCACCGACAACTTCACTGGAGTGCGCACCAACATCGCCGACACTGGCGCCACAGGCTTTACCGTGGCCACCACGCAAGAGGGTGCAGTAGGGCGCAGCGTCTATGCTAAAGCCAGCGCTGGAGAGATCGAGGCACTCATCTCGATCATGCCTAACTAGCGCCACACTCAATGGCCTGCCACTGTCTAGCTTGACACGGCAGGCCATTGTAAATGGCACAATCTTTAACAGTACAAACTGCGCGCAGTAATTTGCACGCCGCGCTGGTCGCAGGCGTGTCGCAACCCTACACGCCTAAGTCGTTTCCGAAGCTGGTCTTCGGCGAGACGGTCACTGCCGATCTCTACTTGGTCGATGATTCCAATGGCTACGATACGCGCTCAGGCGCTACCGGCTACACGCCGCGCTTATCAGTCACGCTCGACGATCAAACGCCAAAGGACGGAACATTCACGATCAGCAACGGTGATGATTCTTATATTGTCTCTGGTGCCGGCACGACGGCGGCAAATGGCCAATATGATTTAATTGAAACGCAGTTTAACAATCATCCAGTTTGGCAGTATTCAAACAATGGCACGCTGTATTTCATACGCCGCGAGACACATGGCGAGCATAACGTTTGGCATATTGTGCAAGCTGACAGCGCAACTCAAACTCCTGCCAATTTATACCTATACAGCGATGGCAATGCCGGATCTGGTCCAAACCTTACTGGCTGGACTGTTGACGATGACGGCGCAGCAGATGCACCAACACTCACTCTGCTGATCGCGACAACTAGCCTACTTGATTACGATGCATCTTCGACTGAAATTGAAGCCGCATTAAATGCCTTGCACAATAATCAAGGACCAGGCTACAGCACAGTCAGCGTAGACAAGTTTGGCAATGGTGCTTTCAGCGTGCGATTTGACGAACTCGGAGTGCAGGAATTATTGACTGCCGACGTTTCAGCGATTCGGCCTATTTCTAGCGTGAGCGTTTCGCGCATTGTTAGCGGCAACGCTACTAAGCACGAAGAGCAGTTGATATTGATTAATGCTGATGCGCTAGTGCAGACAACCTCTGGCGTAGAGATTACCAATGGATGGACTGTTACCATTGATGCGACTGGCACAGAGATCCTTCGAGCAATTACAGCAGCACAGGGCGACATCAGCGAGAACTTTACAATTGAAATCGTGGAAGACTCCACACAACGCGTAGACGTCGTGGCTAAAGGCCCGGTGATCCTACTCGCTGACCATTAAACTTGACACAATAACACTATATATCATGGGCATCCAAACATCTACTCACTCAAGCGGCGCTTGCCGTGCAATCACACCAAATGACGGAGCTGACTTGCCGCTTAACGTTTGCCGGGCAATCTATGCCGGTGTCGGAGGTGACATTTCAATTGTCGATCTATCTGGAGAGACTGTTGTTTTCTCTGGCGTTTTGGCTGGCTCAATTCTGCCGGTCCAAACTTCTCGCGTTAATGCAACAGGAACCACAGCGTCATTGCTAATCGCGCTTTATTAAATGCAAAAATGCCCAAACATAGGGATTGGCATAGGGTTATCGCTTCGCACGCAAATATCCGAAGTTCCATCTGGTGTATTTAATTACCTACGACCTGATGGACTATCATTGTTCCGCAGGCCAGACGGCACATCACTATATAAACGACCACTTGGATCTTAACCTAAAACATTATGGCAGACTTAACAGTATCAACGGATATAGACACTCTACTACAGAGTGGAAGTAACGCAGCAGCACGAACCAACCTCGGACTAGGCACAGCGGCCACAACGGCAGCGACGGACTACGCTACGGCAGCACAGGGCGCAACAGCTGACTCAGCACAGCAGCCACCAGTAGAAGGTCCTTTTGTCGATGGCGACAAGACTAAGCTGGACGGCATTGCAGCGGGTGCA
>Ga0206131_10003969_pt1 | contig 16572 bp, 13 predicted proteins | sample Helgoland_Spring_FD_148636 | JGI IMG/M metagenome (GOLD analysis project Ga0206131, IMG submission 148636) | Pelagic subsurface seawater microbial communities from Kabeltonne, Helgoland, North Sea - Helgoland_Spring_Bloom_20160517_1 | ecosystem: Environmental > Aquatic > Marine > Epipelagic ...
ATAGCTAAAGCGATGGCCTCTTCGAGTGGATGGAACGCTTCGTCTAACGAAGGAGCCCCAGGAAATGACCAAAGTTCAAATAATAGCAGTGGTTTTAACGCTTTCCCATTTGGTTACAAAGAAGGTGGTATAATATCACAAGGCCAATTTGTGGGAGAAAATAACATAGCATCATTTTGGACTACAACAGAATCTAATAATGTTTTAGGCTACTATTTACAACTTATGAATGGTTTTCCTGGAAGTATTACAAGTGATTCCGATGAAATATGGAAGCAAGGTGGTATGTCAGTTAGGTTTTTAAAGGGTGCATATACCTTAATACCGGACCCTAATTTTGAACAAGCCCTAATTGATCAAGGTATTGACACCAATCCAATTATTGATGGTCAAGTATTAACTGCTGCTATTAGCGGCTTATTAGAATTAAGTGTCCCAAATTTACAAATTGCAGATTTAACTGGTATCGAGGATTTTACTGCCTTGACTAATTTATCTTGCAGTGATAATGAATTAACAAGTTTAGACGTTACCAATAATACTGCCTTGACTAATTTATATTGCAGTGGTAATGAATTAACAAGTTTAGATGTGAGTAATAATACTGCCTTGACTTATTTGGGTTGTAGTCAAAATCAAATAACAAGTTTAGATCTGACCAATAGTACTGCTTTGGAGTTGATAGTTTGTGGTTTTAATCAATTAACAAACTTGGATATAACTAATAATACTGAGCTTAGGGAATTAGATACGAGTAACAATCCATTAACGACTTTAGATGTGAGTAATAATATTGCGTTGAACACCTTAAAATGTGGCAATTATGACAATAATGGTCAATTAACAAGTTTGGATGTGAGTAACAACACTGCTTTAAGTTATTTTACGTTTACAGGTAATCAATTAACAAGCATAGATGTAAGTAATAATACTGCATTGTATTATTTGAATTGTTCTGCAAATCAATTGACAAGTATTGATGTGAGTGGGAATCATGCCTTGGGTGGTTTGCGTTGTTCTAATAATCAATTAACAAACTTGGATGTTAGAAATGAAAATAATGTGAATTTTGATAATTTTGATTCATTGAATAATCCTAACCTAAATTGTATCTATGTAGATGATGCTGATTATAGCAATGCAAACTGGACAAATATAGACCCAAATTCTACCTTCGTTGAGAATGAAGCAGAATGTGAGGCATTAGGGGAGAGTTATTGTAAAGAAATGAATGTTACAAGATTACTAGACTCAGACAATGAAGTAGTTACTTTTGAGATAAGCACTGATGAGTGGCACTACCTGGCGATTACCAAGTCTGATGACTTGACAGGTAAAATTTATCTAGACGGAAACCTTGTTGGAGAAGGAACCTTTTTAGACGTTGATTATAATTGGTCTCAACTATATCTTGGCGTAAGTTATTTTACTTCTTGGCGTAAACATTTTAAAGGTTGGCTTGATGAATTTAGAGTCTCCTCTGTTGTAAGAACAGAACAGGAAATTCTAGAAAATTTTGAGGCGAATACAAGTCTCGAACTAGATGACAACACTTTAGGTTTGTGGCATTTAGATGAGCCTGACGGAAATTTCTTCAACAATTCAGTGCCAGGAATGGATGATGGAGAATTATTTTCCGGAGCTCAGTTTACAGACGGCAGGTTTGGAAATTCAGTGTACTTTGATGGGATAGATGACAGGGGTGATTGTTATACAAATATTCCAGAATCTAATGTAACATTCGAAATATGGTTAAAAATTCAAGGAGAAGAAGAGCAAGAAAATGTAATCACTCCATTTGAAGCTTACGGCTTGTACAACACTTCATCAGATGTTTTTGATAATTGTGATCTAATTTTAGATGGCAGCTCGACTGAGATTAATAGTATTAGTATATACCCAAACCCAACAAATAATTATCTGTTTATAGAAGGAAATATAAACCCAGTCGCTATTTCTATTTATAACCTTTTAGGTGTTGAGGTTATTTCTACCAAAAACACAGATAAAGTAGATGTAAGTGAATTATCAAAGGGTATCTATATTATTAAAATTTCAGATGGTAAAAACCTAACCAATAAAAAATTTATAAAAAATTAAAAAAATCAATGAATATTATGAAAAAACTAACGTATTTATTTTTAGCGATACTTATCGTTGCTTGTAGTGATGATGAAGGTAATCCTTGTGTTTACAGTCCTACACTAGTTACAGATGCAGCTACTAATGTAACAGAAACTACAGCTACCTTAAATGGAGTGATAAATATCGTTTCAGAGAACTGTGATAATCCAACTAATACGGAGCAAGGGTTTGTGTATGCAACTACGATACAACCTACTACAGCTAATAATAAGGTGAATGTAAATGGTACCGATATAAATACCACATTAGAAAACCTTGAGCCAAATACTACGTATTACACAAGAACTTTTTTAACCAATGTTTTTGGTGAGTTTTATGGTAATGAAGTTAGTTTTATGACCGGAGTAGAACAACTGTGTGAATATAATTTAATTACTCTAGAAGCAACTGATATTACTGGTAGCAGCACTACATTAAATGGTACAATTAGTTTAGACGAAGAAAACTGTGAATTTCCAATAATTGAACAAGGGTTTGTCTACTCTACAGAGGTACAACCCACTATAGCAGACACTCAAGTGAATGTAAATGGTGCCGATGTAACCACAACTATAGAAAACCTTGAGCCAAATACTACCTATTATGTAAGAACCTTTCTAATCAACAATTTAGGAGAGTTTTATGGGAACGAAATTAGTTTTATAAGCCCTATTAGACTAGATTTCACTTCTGCATTTACTTTCGAAAGTGGTTTTATAAATAGTTTTGGGGCAACGGGGATGATTGGCTCTTCTGCAGACAATAGTCTTTTTATTGCTATGAGAGAGGATGATCTAAACTATGCTGAAAGAATTTTAAAGATTAATTTAGCTACCAACAACATTACAGAAAAAATCTTTGACCTGAATCAATATGTGACAAAGCGTTTACATATAAGAGGAAATCAGCTACTAGTAATTGGAGGACAGTATGTTAATACATACAATTTAGATTTAAGCGGAGGTGATCCAACAAGTGTTTCTCACGGTAAATCCCTTTCTAGATTTGGGATGACTGTACTGGATGACAATGCGTATATAATTGGAGGAGATTTTGGGGTAGTCGATGAGGAATCTGATAAAATATTTAGATGGAATATTGAAACTGAAACATTTTCAGAGTTTTCATCAATGCCAGATTCAAGATACAGTGCTAATGGAACGATAGTAAATGATAACTTGTATGTGTTTGGCGGTACTTCACAATTTGCTGATCCCTATACTGCTTCAACGACCGCCTATAAAATAAATATAAATAACCCTTCAAGTGTCGAAACATTTGAAATAGATCAAGTCATTAGGGTTGCCTTTGTAAGAAGATTTCAAAATTTAATTTATGTAGCTGGACAAACTTCTGTTATAGACGCAAACGGTCAAGAAACTGGTGTTAATCCAACTATAGGGGTGTATAATACTTCAAATAACACCTACCAAAAATTAAATACCAATTTAACCAATACAAGTGGTTTCGATACTATTCACCAAATGTGTATTATTAATGATAAAATGTATATTATATTTGGGGGGGATAATGATAACGGACAATGGGATGTATTAGTAAGTGATTTACCCTAATTCACCAGTTACAAATCAAATAATTAATTTCAAACTAAAAATATAAAATGAAAAAACTAACGTATTTATTTTTAGCGATACTCATCGTTGCTTGTAGTGATGATGAGGGTAGTCCTTGTGTTTACAGTCCTACACTAGTTACAGATGCAGCTACTAATGTAACAGAAACAACAGCTACCTTAAATGGAGTGATAAGTATTGTTTCTGAGAACTGTGAAGACCCAACTAACACAGAGCAAGGATTTGTATATGCAACTACCATACAACCTACTGTAAATAATACACAAGTAAATATAGATGGAACAGATATAACTACCACATTAGAAAATCTTGAGCCTAATACCACTTATTATATAAGAACTTTTTTAACCAATGCATTGGGAGAATTTTATGGCAATGCGGTTGCTTTTACAACAAGTGAGGAACTAGTTTGTGTTTATAACTTAAATACCCAAGATGTTACTAACATTACAACTACAAGTGTTGTTTTAAACGGTACTATTATTACAGAAGATATCGAAAATTGTGAACTGCCTGATACCGAACAAGGATTTGTCTACTCTACAGAGGTGCAACCAACTATAGCAGACACTCAAGTGAATGTAAATGGTACTGATGTTAGTACTATATTAGAAAACCTTGAGCCTAATACTACGTATTATGTAAGAACTTTTTTAACCAATTCTTTTGGAGTATTTTATGGTAATGAGATTAGTTTTATGACCGAAGCTATTTGCGATATCATCTACTTAGCTGAAAATGGAATTACTATTAAGGCATGTGATGATGCTAACATAGGTGATGTGGGAGAAATAAATGGAATTAGCTATACAGTGGTAGATGAGGCTATATTAAGAGAAATGGTTGCTAATGAGGAAGACATTACTAAAGTAGTGACTACTTATGTGGATAATATGTTTAAATTGTTTTTTATAGATTTAGATACTCCTACTGATTTTAATCAAGATATTAGTTCTTGGGATGTGAGTAATGTGACCAATATGAGTTATATGTTTACAGTTGCTACTATCTTTAACCAAGATATTAGTTTTTGGGATGTGAGTAATGTGACCTCTATGAGTGTTATGTTTGCCGGCACAAATTTCAACCAGCCTATTGGAAATTGGGAGGTAAGTAATGTTGTTTATATGGGGAGCATGTTTGAAGGCGCAAATTTTAACCAACCTATTACAGATTGGGATGTCAGTAGTGTGACCAACATGGATAGTGTGTTTTCTGACGCTACTTCTTTCAACCAACCTATCGGAGATTGGGATGTAAGTAGTGTAACTAGTATGGATAGTATGTTTTCTGACGCTACATCTTTCAACCAGCCCATCGAAAATTGGGATGTAAGCGCCGTGACTAATATGGGGAGTATGTTTGCTAATGCTGATTCTTTTAATCAGCCTATTGGAGATTGGGATGTCAGTAATGTGACCGATATGGGCAGTATGTTTGTTAATGCCGATGCTTTTAATCAGCCTATTGGGGATTGGGTAGTAAGCAATGTAACTTTTATGCGGGCTATGTTTGCATATGCTAGTTCTTTTAATCAAATTCTATACGATTGGGACGTAAGTAATGTGGCTAATATGCAAAGTATGTTTAATTCTGCAATATCTTTTAACCAAGATTTAGCCAATTGGAATGTAATTAATGTAAATGAGTGTGATGGTTTTGATCTAAACACCCCTCGATGGACACTATTTAAACCTAATTTAAATCCTTCTTGTTTAGAATAGTTAATTAAAATACCACCCTTTAAAAAAATCAACACAAAATGAAAAAACTAACTTATTTATTTTTAGCTTTATTAATCGTTGCTTGTAGTGATGATGATAGTAGTAATGATGGCTGCCCTATTAATTTTGAATGTAGTACTGCCACTGCAAATGATTTTCTAAACCTTGAAGATGTGACTGAAGATTATCAATTGCTTGTAAATCAGTTTGGTGACCCAATTTCAGAGGGTTTGGTGTATGATGAATTCGATGACAATTATTATTATTCTTGGACATTTAATTTTGAAGACAATGATATTATATGTCTTAATGTATCTTGTAGTGATTGTTCTTATATTATATATGGTGGATGTGATTAAATAATGTTACAATCTAAACTCATTTAAAATATAACCCTTGCTTTTTTAGGGGTTTTGAAAGGTACTATTTAATTATAGTGCCTTTTTTTGTACTGAATAAATTCCTCTTTAGTTCAGAGGTGTTGGTATAACGTTTATTTGAAAAACTACTAAAAGTCGAAAAGAAAACGAATGTCTGTCAATTTTTATAATTTTAAAGTGTTCTTTTGCTAATTGTATCAATCTGGATGATGTCCATAAAAAAAGGCCTACATTAATGTAAACCTTAAATTTTGCTTGTGGTCCCACATGGGCTCGAACCATGGACCCCCTGATTATGAGTCAGGTGCTCTAACCAGCTGAGCTATGGGACCGACTTTATTTTGCAAATTTATAACTCTTTATATATTTGGCAAGCTATTTTTTTATTATTTTATCTCTTGGCATAATTCAATCAAAACCCCACTTGTAGTTTTAGGGTGCAGGAAAACAACCCATTTATTATCGGCTCCTTTTTTTGGCGTTTCATTCAATACGACAAAACCTTCTTTTTTTAATCTTAAAAGCTCGGATTCAATATCATCAACTAAAAAAGCAATGTGGTGCATGCCTTCTCCTCTTTTATCTATAAATTTTGAAATAGTGCTTTCTGGGTTAATCGCCTCTAAAAGCTCTACTTTACTTTCGCCAATCTTAAAAAAAGAAGTACGAACTCCTTCGCTTTTTACTTCCTCCATTTTATAGGGGGGGGTTCCTAACAAGCTTTCATAAACTTTATTTGAATCTTTAAGGCTCCTTACGGCAATCCCGATATGTTCTATTTTTTTCATGATTCCTTATCTATATTAAACAAAAATAAGAATTCTAATTGCCATACATGGCTTCTGTTTACTTAATTAAAGTTTCTTTTTTTTAATTGTGGTATTTTTGCAGGATGAATGAAACGAATAGACAAAAGAAGATTGCAGGTGTTTTACAAAACGATCTAGCGGTCGTATTACAAAAAATGTTACACGAATCTGGTCAGTTAGGTATTATTATTTCGGTGACCAAAGTGACCGTAACAACAGATTTGTCCTTATCAAAAGTGTATACCAGTGTTTTTCCAGCAGAAAAATCAGACAATATTGTAAAAGAACTGAACGAATTAAAGCCAAAAATAAAGCATCAAATAGCTCAAAAAACAAAACATCAATTGCGAAAAATGCCTGATTTGGCCTTCTATAATGATGATTCTTTAGAGTATATAAACAAACTTGAGGATGCAGTTCAGGAAAAAGAAAACCCCATTATAGATACTAATTTACTGGACAAACGAAAAAAAATATAATTGAATTTTCCTTTCTACATTGCGAAGCGATATTTATTTTCAAAAAGCAGCAAAAATGCGATTAACATTATTGCTAGAATTGCTGTTACTGCCGCTGCGATTGGTTCTATTGCTTTGTTTATTGTTCTTTCTGGGTTTTCTGGTCTAAGAGAGTTTAGCCTTCAGTTTACCAATGTGTTTGATGCTGATTTAAAAGTTTATTCTTACCAAGGTAAAACCATCCTATTTCCAGAGGATTTGGAAAATAGACTGTCAGAAATTAAAGGAATAGAAGCTTATACAAAAACAATAGAAGAAAGAATTTTTATTCAATATCGAGGTAAAAATCATGTAGCTAAAATTAAAGGGATAGACCAAAATTTTAAAAATGTAATCCCTATTGACAGTATTTTATTTTTAAACGATTGGTTGGTTCCTAATCGCGACGAGGTTGTCGTTGGTTTGGGAATTTCGCAGAAACTTTCTTTGGGAGTTTTAGACTATGGTAATTTACTTGAAATTTATGTTCCTAAACCCGGAACCGGACAAATTTTAAATCCCTCGGATGCTTTTACCAAAAGAAAAGCTGTTGCATCAGGTATGTACAGTGTAAATGAAGAGTTGGATAGTGAATATGTTTTCTCTGATATGGACTATGCTAGGTCTTTATTGGCTATGAAAAAAAATGAGGTAACATCGATAGAAATCAAGCTTTCTTCAAATGCCAACGAAGATTTCGTGCGATCAGAAATTAAATCAATTTTAAATAATAGTGTTACTGTTAAAAATAGAATTCAGCAGAACGACGGTTTATATAAAATGTTAAATATCGAAAATTTATTTGTTTACATATTTGTAAGTCTAATCGCTGCAATTGCCATATTTAATATCACTGGAACGATAATAATGATCATTATCGATAAACGAAATAATATTAAAACACTTGTTTCATTGGGGCTAACGCTAAAAGAAGTAAGAACAATATTTTTTTACAACGGATTATTAATGACGTCTACAGGCTTATTAGTGGGTCTTTTCTTTGGAATAGCAGTAATCTTTTTTCAACAAAAGTTTGGTTTTGTGTCCATAGCTCCAAACATGCCTTATCCGGTAAAACTTGAATTTATAAATGTTGTAATTGTGTTGGTAACTATCCTTTTTTTGGGTGGTATGGCTTCAAAAATTGCAGCAACTCGAGTTACAAAAAAGTTAATTGCTTAGTCAAACTGATAGTCCTTAAACTTTAAAGCTACTTCGTCAATCACATTAAAAACATCAATGGAATCATCACTAGTGACCATTTTCATTCTATATTCTTTAAAATGAGGTATTCCTCTAAAATAATTTGTATAATGTCTTCTTGTTTCAAAAACACCTAATTTTTCGCCTTTCCAATCGATCGCCATTTGCAAGTGTCTTCTTGCGGCTTCAATACGTTCGGACATCGTAGGGTTTAATAATTTTTTTCCAGTTTTTAAATAATGTTGTACCTCTCTAAAAAACCAAGGGTTACCAATACTCGCTCTACCAATCATTGCGCCGTCAAGACCAAATGAATCTCTCATTTCTTTGGCGCGTTCTGGAGTATTAACGTCGCCATTTCCAAAAACAGGTATGTGCATTCTCGGATTGTTTTTTACCGCTGCAATAGGAGCCCAATCAGCTGCTCCCTTATACATTTGTTTTCTTGTTCTTCCGTGAATAGCTATTGCTTTGCAGCCTACATCTTGTAGTCTTTCGGCTACCTCAACAATTTTTATAGTTTCTTCATCCCAACCCAAACGTGTTTTAACTGTTATTGGTAAAGAAGTATGTTCAACCATTGCTTTAGTTAAAGAAACCATTAAATCAATATCTTTTAATATCCCGGCACCCGCTCCTTTAGAAACAACTTTTTTTACCGGACAACCAAAGTTAATATCAATAATATCTGGATTCGAAGCTTCCACTATTTCGATACTTCGGAGCATTGACTCTAAATTTGCACCAAAAATTTGAATTCCAACAGGTCGTTCTTTTTCATAAATATCGAGTTTCATAACACTTTTTGCAGCGTCGCGAATCAAACCCTCAGACGATATAAACTCTGTATAAACCACATCGGCACCTTGTTCTTTGCACAATGCTCGGAATGGAGGGTCGCTTACATCTTCCATAGGAGCGAGTAACAGCGGAAAATCTCCTAGTTCTATAGTGTCTATTTTTACCATATGTTTGCAAAAATAAGTAAATTAATGGCTATCTGTATACGTCTGTGCTTAAGAGTAATTATTTAAATTTTTATAATCCGCATCAGCTAGTTTTTTGTAATTATCGTATTGGCAATCATTTTAACTAGTTTTTTAAAACGGTTTTTAATTAAGCACTGTAAATTGGTTCCTTTTATTCTATATTTGCAAACTCAATTAGAGTAGTATTTTTTTATGAAAAACATACGTAATTTTTGCATTATTGCCCATATTGATCATGGTAAAAGTACCCTAGCTGATCGCCTTTTAGACGCCACTGGAGCAGTTACTGCACGCGAAAAACAAAACCAATTGTTAGACAGTATGGATTTGGAGCGAGAACGAGGTATTACCATTAAAAGTCACGCGATACAAATGGAATATGTTTACAAAGAAGAAACGTATGTTTTAAATTTAATAGATACTCCTGGGCATGTCGACTTTTCTTACGAGGTTTCCAGGTCAATTGCAGCTTGCGAAGGAGCCTTGTTGGTAGTTGATGCTGCCCAAAGTATTCAGGCCCAAACCATATCAAATTTGTATTTGGCACTTGAGAATGATCTAGAAATTATCCCTGTGTTAAACAAAGTTGATTTACCATCTGCAAATCCAGAAGTGGTAACTGATGATATAGTTGGACTATTGGGTTGTGATGCGGAAGAAGTAATTCCGGCAAGTGCTAAAACAGGTATTGGTATTGAGGATATTTTAGAGGCTATTATTGAAAGAATACCTGCTCCACAAGGAGATGTAAACGAGCCATTACAGGCTCTAATATTTGACTCTGTTTACAATCCTTTTAGGGGAGTTGAAACCTATTTCAGGATATTGAACGGGGAAATTAAAAAGGGCCAGCATATTAAATTTATGGCAACCAATAATGACTATTATGCCGATGAGGTTGGGGCTCTTAAATTAAAACAAGAAATAAAAAGCAGCGTTAAAGCTGGAGATGTGGGTTACTTAATCACAGGGATTAAAGAAGCTAAAGAAGTAAAAGTGGGTGATACTATTACTGATTTTAAAAATCCAACTAAAAATAGTATTGATGGTTTCGAAGATGTTAAACCAATGGTGTTTGCAGGGATCTATCCTGTAGATACAGATGATTACGAGGAATTAAGAAATTCCATGGAAAAGCTTCAGCTTAACGATGCTTCTTTGGTTTTTCAGCCAGAAAGTTCAGCTGCGCTTGGTTTTGGTTTTCGCTGTGGCTTTTTAGGAATGCTTCATCTAGAAATTATTCAAGAGCGTTTAGAGCGAGAATTCGGAATGACGGTAATTACGACTGTTCCTAACGTTTCTTATCATGCTTATACCAATAAAGAACCTGACGAAATACTTTTAGTAAATAATCCTTCCGATTTACCGGAACCATCCAGTTTAAACAGGGTTGAAGAGCCTTATATAAAAGCTTCAATTATCACAAAATCGGATTTTGTTGGCCCAGTTATGTCGCTATGTATTGGTAAGCGGGGGCAAATTACCAATCAAACCTATTTAACCCCTGAAAGGGTTGAGTTATCTTTTGATATGCCTCTCGCTGAAATTGTCTTCGATTTTTATGATCGTTTAAAAACTGTATCAAAAGGATATGCTTCTTTTGATTATCATCCAATAGGAATGCGAGTTTCTAAATTAGTAAAAGTAGATGTGTTATTAAATGGTAATCCGGTAGATGCTTTATCTGCTTTATTACACCAAGATAATGCTTATGATGTAGGGAAAAAAATGTGTGAAAAGCTTCGCCAACTAATCCCAAGACAGCAATTTGATATTCCAATTCAAGCAGCGATTGGTGCAAAAATTATTTCAAGAGAAACGGTAAAAGCGCTCCGTAAGGATGTTACTGCAAAATGTTATGGTGGTGATATTTCTCGTAAGCGTAAGCTACTTGAAAAACAGAAAAAAGGAAAAAAACGAATGCGTCAGGTAGGTAATGTAGAAATACCTCAGGAAGCTTTTATGGCGGTACTAAAATTAAATGATTAAAGTGTGAAGGGGATTTACTCTCCGTGCATCCAAGATTTTTTACTGAGCAAGACGGCTTCTGATTCTATATTTTTTTCATCAGGCACACAGCAATCAACAGGGCAAACGGCTGCACATTGAGGCTCTTCGTGAAACCCTTTGCATTCTGTACATTTATCGGTCACTATATAATAAAATTCGTCAGACCCTGCTTCATTTTGTGCTTCAGCATCTGCCTTAGAACCGTCAGGCAAGGTGATTAGTCCTGTTAAAATTGTTTCATCTGAAAAAGACCACTCCTGATCTGGTTCATAAATTGCATTATTTGGACATTCTGCAACGCAAGCATCACAATTAATACACTCATCTGTAATTTTAATAGCCACAACTCAATTTTTAAAAGAACAAAACTAAAATTTATCTTCGTATTATAAAGGATGTATTTTCATAAAGTTATTATAAAATACTCCTGATAATTAAAAAACTCAATACTTTTGGCTTTAAATAAGTTTACTTCTATTAGAAAAAATCTTCAAAATCAAGAAAAAAGATAAAAGGTTTGTAATTTTGCGGTTTCAATTTTGAAAAAATATTAACATGATAAAAACGGATATCTTAATCATTGGAGCTGGACCAACAGGTTTATTTACAGTGTTTGAAGCAGGTTTACTAAAGCTCAAATGCCACCTTATAGACGCGCTTCCTCAAGCTGGGGGACAGTGTTCCGAAATTTATCCAAAAAAACCCATCTATGACATTCCTGGTTTTCCAGAAATTCTTGCTGGAGATCTAACCAATAACTTATTGGAACAATGTAAGCAATTTGAGCCTGGATTTACTCTTGGGGAACGTGCAGAAAAAATTTCCAAAGATGAAAACGGAATGTTTGTGGTTGTAACAAGTAGCGGAACAAAGCATCAAGCACCCGTTATTGCTATTGCTGGAGGCTTAGGAAGTTTTGAGCCCAGAAAGCCCGGTCTGGACAACTTAAATTTTTACGAGGGTAAAGGGGTGGAGTATATTATTAAGGATCCTGCTATTTATAAAAACAAGCGCATTGTTATTGCCGGGGGGGGTGATTCGGCACTTGATTGGAGTATTTATTTGGCGGATATTGCAAAAGAAGTTACGCTTGTTCATCGAAGAAATGAATTTAGGGGGGCTTTAGATTCTCTTGAAAAAGCGAGAGAATTAAAAAAACAAAAAAAAATAAATATCATTACTCCAGCTGAGATAACTCAACTTATTGGAAAAGAAAAGCTAGAGAGAATTGTCATCACAAAAGATAATGTTGATACCAATATTGACTTAGATCACTTTATTCCTCTTTTTGGTTTATCGCCAAGACTTGGACCTATTGCTGATTGGGGATTAGAAATTGAAAAAAATGCTATTAAAGTAGATACCTTTGATTATCAAACAAACGTTCCTGGTATATTTGCAATTGGCGATATCAATACCTATCCTGGAAAATTAAAACTTATTTTGTGTGGATTTCACGAAGCAACATTAATGTGTCAATCTGCGTTTAAAATAATAAACCCTGGTAAAAAAAATATTTTTAGATATACAACCGTAAGTGGTATTGATGGTTTTGACGGCACTAGAAAGGAAGCCAAAAAACCCGTCATTCAGTCGCTCAATCATAATGATTAATTATGTCAGACATTAACATCACCATAAAGGATCGAGATGGGCATGTTCATAAAATTCTAGCACCAACAGATATGGCTATGAATATTATGGAAATTGTGCGGTCTTATGAGTTAGCTCCAGAGGGTACTATTGGGGTTTGTGGTGGCATGGCTATGTGTGCCTCTTGTCAATGCTATGTTCATTCCAAACATGCTATTCCTGAAAAAGGAGAAGAAGAAGAAGCTATGTTATCTGAAGCGTTTAATGTTAAAGAGAATAGTCGGTTGGGTTGTCAAATATCCCTAACGAAAGAATTAGAAGGCTTGTATTTAGAGCTGGCACCTGAAGAATTGTAACCCGAATATTCTTAATAGGAGTTTTTTTGTTGTTGAAAACTATTAGTTTTTTAATAACACGGGGTTTCCTAGGTATACCAATGTAAAGTCTTTTTCAGCCTTTTGATTCTCTAAACTGTAGGATGAAATAATAGTAAGAGCCCCTTTTGGGGTTTTTAAAAATAATGGAATCATATTTTTATCCTTAATAATTTGATTGATAAGAAGTCTAAAGTGTTGGTGGTTATTTACTTTTACCTCATTAATTAGGGGATATGTTTTAGCGGCATTTGTTAAAAGTGCAAAATCATCGGTATGAGAAAACAAACCTTCTTTTGGATTATTAGTTGGATCGCTTTTTTCTTCACTAGTTATCAGACGAAAAGATCCATTCTCTCCAAAATCATCTTTAAATTTTTCGATAGCAATTTGATTAATGTCGGCGCTTCCTGTCAAGGCCATTAAGTAGCCGATATCGTTTAATTCAATATTATCTTTTAATGTGTCTGAATATATATCAACCGTCAAAGCGTCTAAACCTAGATTTAGGGCGTTTGCTATATTCGTTTGGTTGGAATCTATTAAGACTACGTGGCGATTATTGTCTTTAAGGTATCTTGCGATTAGTTGCGAAACTTCAGACGCTCCAATAATTAATATTCCGTTAGATTTTTTTAAGAAAACCCCAAGAGATTTGGCGATAAATCTTGCTGTTGTTGCGTTTAACAAAACAGTTCCCATTACTATCATAAAAACTAGTGGAGTAATAAATTCAGAATCTTTCACACCTTTATTAACTAGTGTGATACCAAACAATGATGCGATTCCTGCAGCAACAATTCCTCTAGGACCAACCCAGCTAATAAATATTTTCTCTTTTAATGATAACGTAGAATTGTAAGTACTTAAAAGTACTGCTGCGGGACGAATAATAAAAACAACAACAGTAAATAAAATTATAGTTTCCCAGTTGTAAATGAGCATCAAATCTTTAAAATTTATATTTGCAGAAAGCAATATGAATAATATTGATATTAGAAGGACGCTTAAAGATTCTTTAAAGTATAATAGATCCTTTAAATAACTAGACTGAGAATTTCCAAGTACCATACCCATTATAACTACCGCCAGAAGACCAGACTCGTGGGCAAAGGTATCAGACAAAATAAACACCCCTAAAACACTAGCTAAAGAAACTACGTTTAACAAATAATGTGGAATCCATTTTTTGTTTATTGTAAAATTTAATGCGTGAGCAAAAGTAAATCCAAAAGTGGAGCCAAATAAAACAATTTTACCAAACTCAACTAATACGGTTTTAGTATACTCTTGGCCTGCACCTACACTTATAAACTCAAATACCAGTACCGCTACCAAAGCACCAATTGGATCTATTAAAATTCCTTCCCATTTTAGAATAGCGGAAATATCTTTTCTTAATGGTATGTTTCTTAATATAGGTGTAATTACAGTGGGGCCGGTAACTATTATTAATGAAGAAAATAAAAAAGACATCTCCCAGCTCAGAGAAAATATAAAATGAGCACCAACAGCGGCACCAAAAAATGTTACTAAAGATCCTAAGGTAATAAGTTTGGTTATTACAAGGGGGCCGACATTTTTTATTTCTTTAATTTTTAGTGTTAAACCTCCTTCAAAAAGAATAATACTAATTGACAGGGAAACAAAATAGTATAAGTTTTTTCCTGCGAACAAACCTTCTTCTCCGTTCCAAATTGGTTCAATCCATTTTGTTCCATTAGATGATAAAAATTCAGCTGAAATTGGACCTACTAGCAAGCCTATTAACAATAAAGGTAATATTGCTGGAATCTTCAATTTCCATGCAAACCATTGAGCTAAAATTCCTAAAATTATGATTCCGCCTAATTCAATCATGAACGCTAATTTTCTCGAAAAATACTAATTATTGTTGAATCTTAATAATGTCTTAAGTTTTTGTCCTAATTCATATGTTTAATTACCTTTGTTCGCCTATGGAATTATACCCTATCGAAGCAGGTAATTTTAAATTAGATGGCGGAGCTATGTTTGGCGTGGTTCCTAAATCAATTTGGTCTAAAACAAACCCAGCTGATAATAATAATATGATAGATATTGCTGCTCGCTGTCTATTAATTGAGGATGGCAATAGGCTTACCTTAATAGATACGGGTATGGGTAATAAACAAAGTGATAAGTTTTTTGGATATTACTATCCCTGGGGAGAGCATACGTTAGAATCTTCACTAAACAACAAAGGTTTCCATAAAGATGATGTTACAGATGTGTTTTTGTCTCACCTCCATTTTGATCATTGTGGTGGTGCCATACAGTGGAATAAAAATAAAACAGGTTATGAACCTTCCTTTAAAAACGCAACTTATTGGAGTAATACCAATCACTGGGATTGGGCTACAAAACCAAATCGTCGGGAAAAAGCATCTTTTCTAGTCGAAAATATAATACCGATACAAGAAAGTGGGCAATTAAATTTTATTGAGAACCATGATGGTGATTTTTTAGAGTCAAAAAAAATGAATTTTGATGTTTTTTTTGCAGATGGTCATACCGAGAAACAAATGATTCCACATATTAATTATAAAGGAAAAAAGGTAGTCTTTATGGCAGATTTATTGCCAACTGCTGGACATTTACCCCTGCCTTTTGTAATGGGATATGACACAAGACCTTTATTAACTATGCCAGAAAAAGAAAAATTTCTAAATTTGGCTGCAAATAATAATTACTATTTATTTCTAGAGCATGATGCTCATAATCCAATTATTACTGTAAAACATACCGACAAAGGAGTTCGTCTCGACGAATGTTTTACGATTAACGAATTTTTTAATTAAATAACAATGAAAATATTAAAACCACTTTTATTCGCAGCTACAACAACTATATTATTAACAAGTTGTGGAAGTACTGTAAGGCCGATTAATGCAGCTCTTTTGAAAAATACAAACGAAAAAACAGCTAAAACAACTAAAATTGAAGATGCCCAGCTTAAAAGCTGGAGCTACACTGATTTAGCCTCTGATACCATACCTGGTATGAGTGTTGATAGAGCTTATGCGGAATTAATTCCAAATCTTAAAGGAACAAAAGTAATCGTTGCTGTAATTGATAGTGGAGTTGATATTGAGCATGAGGATTTAAAAAACGTAATTTGGACGAATGCGAACGAAATTCCAAACAACGGAATTGACGACGATAAAAACGGATATATAGATGACGTTCATGGATGGAACTTTTTAGGTGACATTGTTGGTGAAAATCTTGAATTTGTTCGTATTATAAAAAGATA
>Ga0206131_10003972_pt1 | contig 16558 bp, 20 predicted proteins | sample Helgoland_Spring_FD_148636 | JGI IMG/M metagenome (GOLD analysis project Ga0206131, IMG submission 148636) | Pelagic subsurface seawater microbial communities from Kabeltonne, Helgoland, North Sea - Helgoland_Spring_Bloom_20160517_1 | ecosystem: Environmental > Aquatic > Marine > Epipelagic ...
GAGCCGGCTCATTTACTTTACATAACTATGGGGAGCGGATCCGCTTGGGCATCCGGACATATTCTGTCCGTTAAAGGTAGCCTAATTACTTGACAGATAGGTCATAACGCGTTACATTACTACTATGGAAACAATGTTGTTTTCACTTCGATCGGGAGATCAACCATGACCAAGACACAATCAATCAATTCAATCCGCTATAACGCTAACTGCATTCTTAGCACCTCGCGCGCTACGACTGCAACCCTACCTAACTATCGTTACCTTTTAAATCTTGGTAAGCGCATGGATGCTATCTCTACATCTATTCGTTCTGTTGGTGAAGACTTTGAGAATGAACCAGTCGCCAACATCGTAGCCAACTCTATCCATAAGGCTATCAGCAATTTGATCCCCATCGTTCCAGTGTTGGACTTTGATCATGATGGTGTAGGTGAAGACCTCAACATTTTGGTGCGCAAGGCTTGCGCTATTCTTGATGCGTGTGATGAGGGTGGACTGAGTTCGACGTTGTCGGATAGGTTCAACACCTTTATCCGAATGATGGAGATCCATGAAGAGTTAGAATTAGAATGGCTCGAGATGTTAGCAAACGATTAAGGTTTGTTGCCTTTCCTTTTTTGCCTGCGTTTTTTTAACGTGGGCTTTTTTGTGGGGGTCCCCCTCCCCCTACCCCGTCGGCAGTAGCGATGAAATAAGTACTTACAAGTGGGTTTTCGCGAACGAGCGCAGCGAGGTACATCCATACCGCCTGAGAAATTTCCGGGATTTTGCCTTTTCCAAAAATTTCCCCAAAAAAATTTATAGATTTTTTTAAAACTACTTATAATATTACCAAAGGGGAAGTTTATTATGAGTGTTACAAGAACAGCTTTAATTGTTATGAGAATTTTGAATGCATTGATGAAGTCATCTAATATTAGGCCGCATGTATTAGCTGATAAATTTGGAGATTTTGCGAAAAAAGCAAATTTAACTGATGCGGATATTGTAGCTATCGGGGATGTGCTCATAGCCATATCTCTTATGACCAACGCAAACGTCGCCACTGTGCGGGATCCATCATTGTATGACCCAGCAAAAGCAGAGCAGATACGTAGTTCAATGGCAGGAGACCTTCTAAACCTTGCAATAGAGCAGCTTGGAATAAATATTAGACAAGTAGCGTCCAAAAAGCACTACGAAATAGCCAATAAAATCTTTATGGACACAAAGGAGTCGATAATTACAACCAAAGACATGCAAGAATTCTTAAGGAATATGGATTCAGACGTGCACTCGATGGACTTAATGACGGATCTTGAAAAAGCTGTGGCAGATGACGTTCGTCCAAGCATCTTATACAGAGGACTAAAGAACATGAGTTACGAATCTTGGCTCCACCTTGTTAATGCCCATCACGAAGGACGCGATTTTGATATAGGCAAGGGTATTGTATCATTTTCACGCGAAAGAAGTGCGGCTGAGGATTTTATGAATGGTAGCAACCCTATTCTGATGATTATGAGAAATCCAAAGAGAAAAGGAATCCCAGCCGAAAAGCTTTCTTATTGGCCGAACGAATGGGAGACCATCATTACCGAAGGGAAAATTAGCATAGATAGCTATAAAATGACCGGTACTTGTAGAATAGTAGTCGGTAAGGAGGAAATAGGCCAGCGGGGTGATGAAGATGCTGAATTTACAATATACTCAGATGATGAAATTACAATTCGTCGAAAGTCGACAAATCAAAATAAACCACTAACAGTACAAACTCAAACATCAAACGAGGAAGGCGGTGGCGTTGATGGCAGATGGTTTGTCAAGAACATAGTTTCAAAGATAGAGAAATGGGTTCCCCGCTATGGCGCCTTCTCCGAACACGATCCCAATTCCAACACGACCATCACAGACAAGGTAAGCGTCCCCCTGTTTGACGCAAAACAAGACTGGGACGACGAGTACTGGGCTGAAGTTCTATCTGTGAAAAGCGACTGGAGATTGATAGTTGAATGCACATTGCTATAAAGCTCTAATTAAAATAGGGAAACAAAACAAACTAGAGGATATATTATGCTGCTTATACTGATAATGGCTTGTCAAGATTATACAATCAACCAAAAACTACAAGGTGAGCCAATTATTGCTCCGGACTTTATTGACTTCGGGCATCTAAGCTCAGGACACGAAACGGGATTGAGGCAAATTATTTTTTCTAATGGCGGCAACGCTACGCTTGAAGTTGACTTCATTGACATTAATGGTCAAAGATTTGACATTGACACAAGCGGGTTTGACGTGGAGCCGTTAAGTTGGCATGCAATTGACCTTAGTTATGCACCAGAAACATTTGAGTTTAATGAGGGTTACTTAGATGTTTATTTAAAAGACCAAGAAGACCCCGTAGGGTCCGTTTGGTTCCAAGGTTGGGGCGATGCACCTGTGATTACGGTAACACCACCCAGCGTTGATTTTGGGACTTTGTCTGAAGACTGTGATATTTCGAATGAGATACAGATTAGCAACGACGGAAACATAGATCTAGAAATTACATCATTGCAAGAGTTGGCAAGTTTGCCTCAACAAATCTGGATGGAGTTTGGATCATTACCAGAACTTCCATGGACGCTAGCTCCAAACGCTCGTATTTCATTCTGGACAGAGTTTGAGGCTGTTGGGCTATCATTACACTCCATGGAGCTTAAAGTGTCGTCAAACGATCCTATCGCTCCAATAAAGGACATTCTCGTCGAAGGCGAGACTATGATTTCCACGACAATCATCGATAGCTTTACTCAAGGCAACACAATCTATGTTGATATCATTTGGATTGTTGACAATTCAGGGTCCATGTCAAGCTTTCAAAATAAACTTTCGACGAATATCAGTGATTTCTTGAACATGTTTATGTTATATTCGCCTGATTTTAAAATGGGGTTCATAACCACCGACAGTCATAATTTTGTAAACAATACTTTTTTTACTCACGCAGACCCCGACCTTATAGTGAATTCATCTGCCTTAATTAACTCCATTGGTACGCGAGGTTCTGCGAATGAAATGGGCATCGAAATGCTTAGCGAAGCTATTCAATTAAATCGATCATGGTTTAGACAAGGTGCTGCTCTGGTAGCAATATTTTTGTCTGACGAGCAAGATTGGTCTCCTAATAACCAACCTTATTACTCAAGTATTTTTGACTATTATTATCCTCAAGGATCTTTTTTGCCATTCGCAATTATTGGCGATGCACCGGGCGGGTGCACCGGAGCCTTTCCTGGTTGGGGATATTACGATCTGGTAAATCACTACAATTCTCAATGGTGGTCTATTTGTGATGTAGATTGGGGAACGCAAATGGAAGATATTGCTTTAGCCGTTGTGAATCTAACTTCATATGGCTTAAATCATCCAAATCCCAAAGAAGACTCAATTAGAGTATTTGTCAACGGACAAGAAGTTCTCGAAGGCTGGTCTTATAATCCAAGCTCCAACTCTATCATGTTTGACTGGGCTAAAATGCCGGAAGTCGGTGATCATGTCGAGGTTTCTTACGAGATTTGGGAATGCGAATAAGGTCCTGTATCGGGTAGTTGTCCGGTTTTTTGGGAAACTTAGCATTTAAGGCCTTAAAAAGAAAAAAGTTACGGTCGCCGAAATTTTACAAAACTACTTAGGTAGTAATGTAAAAGCATCGAAGGGGGCGCACACTCATGGATATTAAGAAAAGTGTAATTCTAACTTTCCGGATTTTGGAAAAGTTCTGGGGAAATATCACCAAAGAACAATTTGACACAATCGTTGCTGAGATAGGATTGACAAATAAGGACCTTGATGCCATGGGCACTATTCTAAAGTCAATGGTTTTAATGACTTCTGGTAGCGTCGCAACTGTTCGGGATCCCGACAGCTTTGATCCTCTCAAGACATCTTCTTGGTCAGACATTACTAGAACAGGGCTTGTTAATCTTTTCACATTCTTGAGATTAGATATTACGGAACAAATATCCAAACAGGATTATAAGACAGCTAACTCGCTGCTGAAGAAAATGGGATCTTCCAACATCGAGATGAGTGACATCAAGGCAAAAATCGGACCGAACGGCTTTAATACAATGAAACCAGAAAGTCTACAGATCGGCAAGACACTCTGGAGAGGTTTAAAAAAACTAAGCATCGATGCTATAAAGCTCATACTAAACAAGAAAGACAATTGGGATATAGGCAGGGCGGTGTCAACATCTGAGGTTATGGATGTGGCATACGAATTCGCTACTGATGTTCCGACAGGTCAAACCAACAATAGAATTCTTCTACAAATCAAGAATCCAAAAAGAAGGGGTTTTAGAGCTGGGAGATTGAGCAAGTTCCAAGAGGACGAAGTTATTCTTTCCGGACAATTAAAAATTATAGACTGGTCTATGTCAGCAAATGTCGCCTGGACCGGTAAGAACATAAAAGATAAATCAATGACAAGAGACGATTGGTTGGATATTGTAGATGGAAAATTAGGACTTGCCGATGCCAACATTCAGATTCCATGGAATATGGAAGACACCTCAAAATTCATTGAGGACATTCTAAGTACGGGATATACAATATCGGACCCAAAATCGACCGAGGTTACAATTAAAGATATAACGAATATTCACTTAGATATTCTATGCGAATATATTTAGGAGACACAATATGAGTGCAGCAAAAACAGCTATAATCGTAGCTAGAATAATAAACCAGGTATACAAGTTTATGCCAAATGTCAGCCCAAGTAGAATGAAGTATGTTCAAAAACAAATGACTACGAAAGCTTTGGCAAAATTACTCAAAACGGATGAAGAAAAGCAAGCCTTCATCAACACCATCTTAACGATGACACTCTTGACTTCTGGTGCAGTCGATTTCGTGAGAGATCCTGATGCTTGGTCACCAGAAAAAAGTGTAAACAAAGATGGGACGAAACGTAGATGGAGTCACATATTGTCTGAGGGAGCTGACCATGCTTTGACGACACTTAGATTTCCAACATACGAATTAATCACAAAAGAGCAATATCAATTGGCTAACAAGATGTTGCCTCTGATAGGGTCAACAGTGATCAGTTCATCAGAAGTCATGGAAGCTTTTTCTAAAGCTGATGTGGGATCAATTAATCCAGATTTCAAGACCAAGATGACAGGCGACAAAGATCACCTTGGAGCCGAAAAAGTGCTTTATAGAGGATTACATTCTATGTCTCCGGAAGTTGTGAAGTTCTTAGCAAATCCGGGAGTTTCTTGGGATATGTCCAGAGGAGTATCTACCAGTTACGATTACAATAGTGCTGAGGGCTTCATGAATAAGGGAGGCAATGGCATAATTCTTCACATGAAAAACGAAACCGGACGAGGATTCACTGCCGATGCTCTTTCAAAATACAAACCAGAGAGAGAAGTTATTCTAAGTGGAACAATAGTTGTCGAAGACTTTATGCTCACCATGTACGCTGGGGAAGAGTTTGATCAAGATAAAGGATTTGATGACGAACTCATAAAGATTGAATGTAATAAAGAATTTATATTAATGAGAAAAGGTAGTCAAATGATTTATGGAAAAAGAAATGTTGACTTTAGTACCGAAATAAAACCAATGCTCGATACCTTGCTTAGTGGGCAAATATTTGAATTCGAGAGTAAAGGGAATATCTACAAGATAAAGATGCTTGATAAATCAGCAACATTAAAAGTAACCGCAACCGTATCTTAGACTAATTATAAACAAAAAGGAGTATGTTATGAAACTTACAAAAACACAAATTAAACAAATCATTAAGGAAGAACTTGAGCAAGTCATGAAAGAAGATGAACTAGCAGAACAAGAAGCTCTGCAGGAAGAAGCTGACGCTTCTGCTAAGCAAGAGCTAATTGACGCAATGTCTGTACCAATGTCAAAATAGGATTGAATAAATGAGAAGATTGCAAGAAGGACCTTTTGACTCAAAAAGTGAGATGAATCCAAGTGTTCGTAAAGCCTTTGCTAAGGTGAATAGATTCATGAAAGGGATCGCACCACAAGCAAAAGATGAAGGCGTTCCAGATGCAGTATACGAAGTCTTAGTGAGATTAAGTGACGAAGAGAAGAAAGCTTTTTTAAAGGTAGTCAAATCCTTGACTCTTCTTACGTCAGGAAATGTCGAACTTGTTAGAAATAGGGGTAGAGGTTGGCAACCTCATAAATCAGGTCGATGGAAGTCTGTATTTTCCAATGTTTCTGCATCTGTCGCTACACTCCTAGGTTTTGACATCAATCAGAAAGTTACAGCTGAAGACTACAAGCAAGCAAGTTCACACTTGGATCAAATTGCTGGTCGATCAAACATTGAGTTCGTAGGCAGAAATGAACACCCTTTTGCCAGCACCAAACCAGAAGATGTAGAATCCGGAAAGCGTGGCTCCAAGAGAGATCTTGCGCGATATGAAGGCGAAGAAATATCGACACTATATCGCGGACTAAACAGTTTATCTCCAAGCGTGATAGAATATATGTTGACAACTAAAAACATAGAGCTTGGAAGAGCATGTTCTTCATCGGTAAATCCTGATATTGCTATGGCGTTTGCGGGAAAAGATGCAATCAGTGCTTTGTTTGTTATGAAGAATCCAAACAAGATTGGGTTGGATGCTCGTGAGTTCAGCAAGTTTGAACTAGAGTCTGAGATAATCATAAAAGGAAGTCTTGAGGTGGAAACCATATATCTCAAATCCTTCAAGCGAACTGAAAGTCCATTTGCAAATAGCGTCATAAAAGCTGATGGTCAAGAATCTATATTTGATAGCGCTAATAAACAGAAAATGATAGAGATGATGAAATTGGGCACTCGTGTCAACGATTACCACTTAGATAAACTAGGGCATTTTGCTGCTAGAAATTTTGAAAAAGGACGAAGTTTGTTCTTTGTATTTGTAGGAACAATAAAATGAATATTGACAACTCTGCTTTGCCCACAATAATGGCTGTATTAAAACTATTGCAATATCACGCTGAGCGTAGTAGAGGACAGGGAGACTTCCACAGAAACATTAGAGGCTCAAAGAGTCCAAACAAGCTTATAAAGCAAATACTTTCTGAACTTGATAGTTCTAGCATTGATGTATTAAAAAAAATATTGGTCTCCATGGCTTTGATGACAAATGGAAACGTAGATACTATCAGAGACCCTAATAAATTTCGAAAAAAAAATGCTGAAACTTTAGAGAAAGCTATGAGTATTTTTGTGGAGGAAGTCTTTACAGCGGCAGGCGGGGACATCAAGCGACTAGCCACTAAGGAAGACTATACGTTAGCTAAAAATATTTTACCAATTATCTCTAAAGTAAAGATGAACAGGGAAAAATTAGTAAGTTTGCTAAAAGGTGATTACAAAATCCCTCCAACAGACGGAGTCCTACTCAACCCTAAAAGAAGACAAGTAGATGTATCTAAAGATTTACCGGTAGCTGATGTGCTTTATAGAGGACTACACTCTATGAGTCACAAAACAATTATATTTTTACTCTTTAATCCCAAACCATCATGGGATATATCCCGTGCAGTCTCCACCAGTGAAGTCGAAGGGATCTCTTTGCAATTTGCAAAAAAAGGCACTACTGGCTGGGGAGTATTTTTTCACATTGCCAATGGTGCCGGGCAAGGTTTCCATATAGGGGACTTATCATGGTACGGAAACGAACAAGAATATTTGTTAGCTGGTAAACTTCAAGTAAGAGGATCGAACATAAAATTAAGATGTTACAGGGAAGTCGAAGGGCAACTAATTTGGAGCACATGGCTTATAAAGAGTAAAGGTGGAGAAGTTACAATCGATACTGGCAAAGAAACGTTGACAGGCAAGGAAGCGTCCAACCTGATTTTAAAAATAATGTTTGCCGGAGATGGTGGGCTAAAATCATTTGAACATAATGATGAAAAATGGACATACAAAGATGGCGAAAACATGATTGAAGTGTTTTGTGTCGTCGATCCAGAAAAAACAAAAGAACCTCTCGACGAGATGAGCTCTGTGGGTGTTGGGGCCGGACAGGGATTTGGAGCATCTTTAGGATCCAAGAAGGGCAATGAGACCTTTAACAAAGAACAAGAGCGTGAACAGAGGCTTAAGGGTGATAGATTAGCTGAAATGTACTCAACTAGTGGTGGTAGAGGTCAAAGTGTAGTCACTGATGTAACTGGTGAGGAAGAACATGAAGGTCATGTAGAAAAATCAAAACATCAGGGTCTCAAAAATGTAACAATGGAAGAAAAAGACGATCTCAAGCAAGAAAATGTAAGTTTTAAAGTAAAAATCCTGCCAAACCCTCGAAAAAATGCTATAATATAATTGACATGTAAAGAAAAACGAATAATCTTTACAAAGGAGTTCCATATGAAAAGAATATTCGAAAATTTTAAGAAATCTCTAGACAATCGCAACGGTGATGTAGTCACATTTGACTTCGACAATACAATCGTCAAGTCCTTTCTCAACAAAACAGCAGACGGAGAAGAACGATATCAGTTTGGAGGTGTAAATAAAGAGATAATAAAGCGAATCAAGAGCTTCAAGCAGTCCGGAAAGACTGTTTTTGTAGTCACCTCTAGAGATGCACACATGGAAGACGCTGAAACTTCTGTCAAATCTATACTCTCCAGACTCAAGATCGACGTTGATGCAGTCTTTTATACGAATGGAGAGCTAAAAGCTAGAAAATTGTATGAACTTGGGTCGACATTGCACTATGATGATGATCCAAAAGAGAGAGAAGCTATAGAAGCTTACAAAAAACTACACAAAGACTTTAAGATTGTAGTTAAAGACCCTGAAGATTTGATAAAAGACATAGAAGAGATATCAAAAGGTGTAATATTAACCTCCGACTTCAAGATATTGATCGCACAACGGTCTGATTCTTACGAGTGGGATGCACCAGGTGGTCACATCCAAGACGGAGAAGAAGCTCCGTTTGCTTTTTGGAGAGAAATTAAAGAAGAATTGGGCCTAGAAGTAAAAGAGGTGCAGTATCTAGACACGTTGGAGACTACTTGGAAGGGCATAACAAAGGAGTCTCACTATTTTTTTGGCAGAATTGACTACTCTTCAGACGAATTAGAGGGAGTAATAAACCTTCAGTGGGAAGTTTCTGACTATTTTTGTGGAGATCATGAAGAAGTCATGAGAAAAATTGCTGGAAATGCAACACAGAACCTAGAAAATGTAATGCAAATGTTGCAAATGCAACAAGAGCTCTTAGAATCATACCAGCCGCACTCTAAAAACCATCGAACGAAGAAAAGAACCATGATTGGGCTTGGTGGATCAAAGACTACTGGAGCAAAAGGGTTAAAAAGAGTTAAAAACTTCAAGAGATCCAAGTCTGCACCTGCTGGGTTTGGCGCTCTGGAAGAAGATGGCAACCAATTACCGTCTAAAAAAATAAAAATTTTTATTTCCTCGTCAAATTGTGATAAAAAAAGCAAAACAAACAAATCTGCCGTTCCTAACTGGGCTTATTCAGGCAATTCACTTGATTCTAGTGATGATGGTGGAGAAGGTGGAGGAGAATAATGTTTACTGAAGAAGAAAAACTAACCAAATTTATGAAATCGAGCATCTTTTGCCTAATTACTATGCTTTTGGGCTCACTTTTTGGTTGGCAGCCTATCATACTATTGATATTGGCCCTATTGTATATAAAGGAGAATTTAAAATGAAGATTTCTAAACAAAGATTGAAGCAAATATTAAAAGAAGAGTTAGAAATGACTCACATGACACTTCCAAATGGAGAAGTTGACCAAGAAGGGCGCATGGCTAAGCGACAATTGTCCGACATTGCTGATTATGCAGCAGAGTTAAGCCAAATGCTGTCAGATGAGACACAATTAGAGGCTTGGGTGCAGTCAAAACTCACAAAAGCAGCTGATTATATCAAAACAGTCAAGCATTATGTCGAATATGGCATGGAAGAGGGAGCATACGATCAAGTTACTAGTCATGATGCACCAGAAATGGCAGAAATGGGTGGCTCTATGGTTGCAGTTGGGGAATTCCCACTAGAAACAAGCAATATGGAAGAAGAATCTGAAGAAGTTTACGAATACTAGTCAAATATGAGTGGTAAAACCTTTAAAACCTCGAAAAATAGGGCCTTAGGTCACTCTAAGGCCCGAAAATTGACCCCAGGAGACATTGTATCGTGGAAATCATGGTCAATAGACCTTCTTTGTGAGAACTTTGAAGAGAAAGAGGGTCTATTATTGGAGATTATTGAGGAAAATAGGCTCGAAAACATCGTTTTGGTGGGCAAAGTAATGCCATTTGGGGCTACAGAGTACGAGTTTATACCTCTTTTTTCACTAAAGAAAAGTCCAAAAAGGAACTAATTATAGCATGCCTTGTAAAATAAACAATCCATCTAATATAGATTTAACCAATCTAGAGCCACATTTGAACGGAATGTATGACCATTTCGATTCGAAATACAGCTTCTTAAAGCCGCCTGTGATCGTCTTTGACACAGACCCAGATAACCAACCCAATGTGCTTGGTAAAACGGCTTACTATGACCCTAAGAGCCTTGAGATACACATATTTGTAGATGGTCGCCATCCGAAAGATATTTTAAGATCAATTGCTCACGAATTGATACACCATAGACAAAATATGGAAAGCAGATTGGATACTGGTGGTTATACTGGACCTGGTTACTACTTAGAGAATGATGAGCTTAAAGAAGTAGAACACGAAGCCATGCTCGAGGGCAATGCAACAATGCGTGAGTACGAAGACACTGTCAAATATACGGAGAACAAAAACATGTCACTTAAAGAATGGAAAAACAACGAATTAAATAAACTTTTACTTAAGAAGTTTGGTATCCTCAAAGAAGAGAAGAAGAAGATGGTTAAGGATCCAAAAACCGGTAAAATGGTGCCTAATTATGCAATTGACAACAAAGGGGCCAATGATCTTGCTGAAGCATGTGGGGACAAAGATTATGTGGAAGAAGGTGAATTAGAAGAAGGTCGTAATAACCCAAGAACAACAAATGCAGATAAATTTGTTGGTCACGAAGATCGATATCTTGCTGATCGTATTCACGAAGGTGAAGAGGGAGATGAAGAGGTCGTAGAAGAAGGTGAATTGCCGGATGGCTTGAAGAAGTATCAGAACAAAAATAAAAAATATGTTAAAAAAGACTCTGATGACGATAAGCCTCCAAAGGGAGCTCCTCCAGCAGCAGAGGAAGATACAAAGGAAAAAACCTTACAAGAAGCGATCAGAAGAATCGCTAGAGCTAAAAAAGTATTTTTAAAAGGTAAAAGGATTAAATAATGAACCAAAACGAAGAAAAGCTTTTGCGAGAGTTTGTTAGAAGAACTATTGTTCCTCACATCACAACAGTACTCAAAGAAGAATACATTGAAGAGCAGAAAGCTAGAAGATGGGCTAGAAATCTAATTAAAGAATCTAGAGAGAAGTCTATCTTGGAAACATTGTTTGAAGCTAAAGATATGGCCAATCCTCATCCCAACACAGGGATTAATAAATTGCGTGATGCAATTCGCAAAGCGAAACCTTCGATCAAGTCAAAATATCAACAATTAACAACAGACGCAGAACAAAGAGAGTCGTTCACTAATCACTTTTTAGGTGCGATGGTTCGTTTGTTTGACGAACTTGACGCACTAAGTGCACAAGGCGAAGAAGCTTTAGATGTTGCTGCTGAATTTGATTCTACGAATCTAGGTTCTGATATAGAAGCTCCGCCAACCGATTTAACATCTGACGATCTTGCTGATGACATTGAAGGTGAATTGGGAATTACAGAATCAATTCTCAGAGAAATAGATGTCGACATCGAAGAAGATGAAGTCTCTGGAGATATAGTTTCTGATGAATTCAAAAACGATGAAGAAAGCGAGAAAATCAAAAACAAATCTCAAGCAGAAAAAGATTTTGATAAAAAAACTGAAGATGAAGAAAAGAGAAAAGACTTTGGCGATGGACTCGAAGGAGATGCAACCGGTAGAAATCAAGCGTTTGATGCTTTCAATCTAGTCCAATCTTATTTTTCAGATGCCTATCTAGACTTGAACAATCCCAATGATATGGAAATGTTTAAGAAATGGGGTCTCTACAATGTAAAGCTTCTCCTTGACAAGTATGAAAACGAACTAGAGTCAAATCCACAAGCTCCAGAAATACAAAATCCAACATAATGTCCTCCACGACATATTTTATAACACAAAACAAAATACACAAATAAACTACACTCTTGTATTATACCATAAGGAAAACGGTTTGTCAAGTAAGAATAAGAAAAAAAAATCATTTATTTTAGAACTTCGAAAAGAAGGTCGCATAAATGAGGACTTTCTTAATGTTGTATCTGAATTAAAACTTGAAGAACTAATAGCAGTTAAGTTAGAAGTCAGTTCTAGAATGACAAATGGAAAACTATATAACTTTCCTCTTTGGTACTCTATGCCTAGGATCTGTAGAGATGCATTGATGTTGTTTGCTAGAACATGTTCTTCTACTAAAACTGATATGGCTTACATATTAGGTATGCCATATGAACATTTCTTAGAATTATATAAGAAGTATGGATATAAAGATAAAGATATTAAAGATATTAATTAATGTATATATATAATAATAAATATGCACAGATTTTTCTCGTTTTAAACTTTTTTAAAAAAACTTTGCCTTTTCAGTTGACATAGCCTTTCGAATGTGGTATAATAATATTACACAACAAAACACACACTTGGAACAGGGCATTAAAGTTTTTTAGATTTGGGGGTCACCACTCCATTAAAAGTCCTCCTCTACTATGGAGGGAGCCCTTAATCTTCACGCTCTGTTCCAATTTTTTTTAAAAAGGAGTTTAACCATGGGTTTAGATAAATTTTCGGATATGTTAAAATTTGGAATCAACCTAAAATTATCAGGCTCAGATGAGGATAAATATTATGCTCAGAGATTGAGATTTTACATAATGGAAATGGATGGTTTTGATTGTGAAACAGAAAACGATATGGATTTAAAAATATATCTTTTAGGTGAAAATATATTAAATGTAAACATTTATGATTCAGTACTAACTTTCGATCCAGAAACGGAAGAGTCATATGATGGAATCATGGCAGTACTTTCTTTTGTATCAGAATATCACGATATTGTTCAAGAAGATTTTAAAAAATCCTCTAATTTTATAGAAGAAGATTTGGTACGAAAAACTCCACCAGTTGAGGAAGATAGCAGTGATGATGATGATTTTGAGTGGATTTGATTATGAAAATTTTTTATTTAAATAGAACAGAAGATGAAAGCGGCGTATCTGGTACAGGTCGGGTAGCCCAAGGATTTATATTTGATAATGGTAAGGTAGCAGTAACTTGGCTATCTGATCATCCAACTGTTACTATTTACGATAACATTGGGGAAGTGCATGCTATTCATGGACATGGTGGAAAAACAGAGGTGGTAATGGAGCCTGACTACAAAAAGGCATTTGGCGAACTGAAGTCTTTTGTTGATAATTTTTCCCTTACTGATGTGGTGAGTTCCAAGATACCACAAGAAGGAGCTGCATCGAAACTACTCACAAAGAACTAGTTAAAAATGTGAGCAAACTTTATACATTAAAATTAGATGCAGCATGGCAACCTATTGAGATTGTTGATGCTTACAAAGGTTTTTCATTAGTGTTCTCTGGAAGAGCGCAGGTCGTTGAGGAATATTCTCAATTGGCTTGTGCTCTTTTTTATTTTCCATCAGTAATTGTCTTAAAGAAGTATATTAGAAAATCAGGATACCAAGTTCCTGTCTCTAGAAAAACTGTTTTCTTTAGGGATAACTATCATTGTCAATATTGCAATAAGGATTTTATGAAGCATCGCTTGACTTTGGATCATGTAATTCCAAAGTCAAGAATGGGCCCTAAAAGCTGGAACAATCTTGTTACCTGTTGTGTACCATGTAATCAGAAAAAAGGCAGCAAAACTCCTTCTGAGGCCTCTATGGAACTATTTAGTTTACCAAGGGAGCCGAGTTGGAATCTATGGAGTTCCCCAGAGTGGATGATGAGGAAGCATGGAACGAAAAAAATACCAACGAATTGGAAAAAATTTTTAGGAGAAAGAGATGAATGAAGAGGTAATGGATAAGATTTTGGAAAAATGTAAGAACAACCCTGAGTTTGCTGAGTGCTTTGATCACTTACTGAAGTTATGTCAAAGAGCAGCGCAACTTGGATTCTCGAATGATGAGTTAGCGAACACATGTCTCATGGGTTGGATGATTGGAATGGACCCTTCTCTCGGTGAAATGATCGAAGCAATGTCTAAAATATCCAAGATGGGACTCGATATTGTAGAAAAGTAAACTAGTTAAACTTACTAAAGGAGATTTGGATATGAAAATTACAAAAGAAACATTGAGAGAGATGATCGAATCAGAAATGGACAAAAAATCTTTTGGTGCAGACACAACCAGCGCATCTGACGCATCTAGAAAACTAAAGCAACGCTCAAAAGATACCAAACAGCAAAAGGGTATTGATAACAAAGAGCGTGGTATCATTGGTAGAATAGAAGAGAATTTGGCCAAACTCGCTGATCTTACTGATATTAAGTCGGGAAGCGTGTTTGCTGTATTAAAGAAGCTCAATGTCATCATCGAAGATCAAATTGCAAAACTAGAAGGAAAAAAATAAATAACAACCTTAACTTGTAGGAGCCATCATGGCAAAAAAAAACTTAATTATTGACACAAACGTATTCCTTTCGGATAGCGAGTGTTTCGAGAAGTTCGAAAATAATGACCTATTTATCCCAATCAAGGTCTTGGAAGAATTAGACAAACATAAGACACGACAAGACTCCGTTGGGTTTCATGCACGTCAAGCTATTAGACGATTTGACGCTTTAAGGGTCTCTGGAAGCCTCTCGAAGGGTGTTAGACTTGGCAAAGGGTTAGGAGTGCTTCGCTTTGTTAAAGCGGAGGAGAACGCATTAGAGGAGCTCCCAAAGGGTCTCTCTCACAAGTCCTCGGACAACTTGATCCTTGCTGCTGCAATGGCCATCAAGGCTGAGAATCCAAAGAGAAAGACAATCGTTGTTTCTCAAGATGTTAACATGCGAGTCATCGCTGATGCTCTTGGATTACTCACAGAAGACTATGTCTCATCTCAAGTGGTTGCATCTCGCGATGTGATCTATCAGGGATTCTCAAAGTTCCTTGTAGATGACTTCATGGTTGATGAGTTCTATGACAACCAAGATGTTTGGCTCTATGAAGAGGATGCATTGGAACAAGGAATTGTTTTGTATACAAATCAATACGTTATGCTTGTGTCCGTTGAGAACGAAAAGAAAACAGCCATTGCTCGCTTCTACGATTGGAATAATCCAATCAAGCCAATTGCTCGAAGAGACGATACGTTCTCTTGGGGAATCAAGCCAAGAAACAAAGAACAGAAGTGTGGCTTAGACTTGCTCATGAACGACGACATTCCCTTTGTAAGCATGATTGGGCGTGCCGGTAGTGGTAAGACCCTCATGGCAATGGCTGCGGGCTTAGAACAAGTCCTAGGGCTTGAGAAGGGACGTTACAATCGCATCATCATTTCGAGACCAGTCCAGCCATTGGGTAAAGACATTGGCTTTCTTCCGGGAACAATGGAAGAGAAGATGGCTCCTTGGATGAAGCCTATCTTTGATAACATGCAATACATCATGGGATCTGATCGAACAATGCTTGACCTCTATCTCGAGAAGGGTGTTATTGAGATTGACGCAATCACTTATATTCGTGGACGCTCCATTTCAAATGCTTATGTCATCATCGATGAAGCACAAAATCTTACAGCTCACGAAGTAAAGACTATCATCACTCGCATTGGAGAAAACACAAAGATTGTTCTTACTGGAGACATCGAACAGATCGATAATGTCTACACTAACGAAACATCCAACGGTTTGACTTATGCAATTGAGAAATTTAAAGAGTCTCCATTATCTGGTCACATCACCTTTAAGAAAGGCGAAAGATCAAAATTAGCAACAGAAGCATCGAAACTTCTTTGACATATTATTATTTATATGCTATAATATATAAAAAGAGGTAAATATGTGGGTCAATGAGTCAATAAAGAGATCAAAGAGAATGAAGGATCATTTTAACTTGAACGGTGTTTCTGTTATTATAAAGGACAGACTTCCAGACGACGTTGATCCAGAGTTCATTTTAAACTACATAAGTTCTCGAGTTCCTTTTTACTTGACTCAAAATGTCGAGATGATTTACGTAGGCCAGTTTCCCGAGATGAAGGAAAGAGATATAAACGCTTACTATGAGAATGACGCAATTTACATAACAAACAAGCAGGATGATGAGATGGACATGATTGAAGACATCATTCATGAAATTTCTCATGCTGTAGAGCAACACAATCAGGAGTTCATCTATGGAGACGGAGGATTACAAAGAGAGTTCATCGCAAAAAGAAGACGACTGTCCCCTTTGCTCTCGCAAAAATATGATGTACCCTCTGACT
>Ga0206131_10003976_pt1 | contig 16545 bp, 18 predicted proteins | sample Helgoland_Spring_FD_148636 | JGI IMG/M metagenome (GOLD analysis project Ga0206131, IMG submission 148636) | Pelagic subsurface seawater microbial communities from Kabeltonne, Helgoland, North Sea - Helgoland_Spring_Bloom_20160517_1 | ecosystem: Environmental > Aquatic > Marine > Epipelagic ...
ACTGTCGGCTGTCCCGAGCGCGCTGACGATCGACCTGGTCCTGGCGAAGGCGCGGGCGACGGCGCGTGGTCTGCGGCGTAATTTCGGGATCGCGCACCCGCGTATCGTCGTCGCCGGGCTGAACCCGCATGCGGGCGAGGACGGCGCGCTGGGGCGTGAGGAAATCGACGTGCTGTCGCCTGCCATCGCGCAATTGCAGGCGGAGGGGATGGCCATCACCGGGCCGCTCGCCGCGGACACGTTGTTCCATCCCCGCGCCCGCGCCCGTTATGACGCGGCGCTGTGCTGCTATCACGACCAGGCACTGGTGCCGCTGAAGACGCTGTTCTTCGACGAGGGCGTCAACATCACGCTGGGGCTGCCGATGGTGCGGACATCGCCCGATCACGGCACCGCCTTTGGCATCGCGGGCAAGGATTGCGCCGAGCCGGGGGCGATGATCGCGGCGGTGCTGATGGCGGCATCGGCGGCGGATTGCCGGGCGCTCCACGCCTGTGCCTGATCCATCGGGGGCACCCAAGCTCCCGCCGTTGCGAGAGGTCATCGCGCGCCACGGGCTGTCGGCCAGCAAGGCGCTGGGGCAGAATTTCCTGTTCGACGGTCAGCTGCTCGCCCGGATCGCGGCGGTGCCGGGCGATCTGACGGGGGCGGACGTGCTGGAGATCGGGCCGGGTCCCGGTGGGCTGACGCGGGCGTTGCTGGCCGCTGGGGCACGGGTGACCGCGATCGAGCGGGACCGGCGCTGCATCCCCGCGCTGGCCGAACTGGGCGAGGCGTTCCCGGGGCAGTTGACCGTGATCGAGGACGATGCGCTGGCGGTCGATGCGCCGTCGCTGTTCCACGGGAAGCCGCACATCGTCGCCAACCTGCCCTATAACATCGGCACCGCGCTGCTGGTCGGGTGGCTGACCACGGGGTGGGCGCCATGGTGGCAATCGCTGACGCTGATGTTCCAGAAGGAGGTCGCCGAGCGGATCGTCGCGGCGCCCGGGACCGATCATTACGGGCGGCTGGCGGTGCTGGCGCAGTGGCGCAGCGCGGCCAAGATCGCGATGCCGGTCCACCGGTCCGCCTTTACCCCGCCCCCCAAGGTGATGTCGGCGGTGGTCCACCTGACCCCCGACGCCGCCCCGGCTGGGGTGGCGGTCGCGACGCTGGAGCGCGTCACCGCTGCCGCCTTCGGTCAGCGGCGCAAGATGCTTCGCCAGAGTCTGAAGCCCGTGCCGCAGGCGCTCGACGCGCTCGACCAGCTGGGCATCGACCCGACCCGGCGGGCCGAAACATTGAGCGTCGACGAATTCGTCGCGATCGCCCGGCTTATTCCTTCGCCGTCGTCGCCGCGGTCGGTTTCGGATCCGCCTGCGCCGTCGTGATCGGCGGCCCCTTGGCGATCACCGCGGCCAATTGCGTCGCGGCGGGGCAGGTCGTCTTGCACAGGGTCTTGATCTTGGCCAGATTTTCACGCGCCGCAACCACCGCACCCTTTTGCACCATCGCCTCACCCTGACCCTGCAGCGCGACGACGTCATTGGGTTCGAGCAACAGCGCTTCGCGATACAGCCGGATCGCCTTGCCCGGCAGGCCGCGCGCATCGGCGACATCGGCCAGCGTCAGGAACGCCCCCCGGTTACGGGGATCGACGACCAGCGCGGTTTCGATCAGGTCGGTCGCGCCGTCGAGATTGCCCGCCGCACGGGCCGCCTTGCCCTGTTCGAGCAATTGCATCGAGCGCGCATCGATCTGATCGTCGGGTTTCTGGCCGCTCAGCGAGGTCGTCACGCACACGATGGCTAGGGTGGCGGCGATGGCGACGGACGAGATACGCATGAGGCTCTCCACGATGGGCACGCCGCGAATTAGCACGGGGCGCGGAGACGGGCGACAAAAAATCCGTCGGTGCCGTCGGTGGCGGGATCGAGCCTGACCCCCTGCCCGCGCGGCGATCCGGCCGCCAGCGTCAGCGGTTCCGCCGACCAGCGACGATAGCGTTTCAGGAAGGCGGTGACCTGATCGGCGCCCTCCGCGTCCAGCAGCGAACAGACGATATAGACGATCGACCCACCGGGTTTGGTCAGTCGCACCGCCAGATTCAGGATATGCGCCTGCGTCGCGGTCAGCCGGTCGATCCGCGCCTGGTTGAGCCGCCAGCGCGCCTCCGGATTGCGCCGCCACGTGCCCGTACCCGAACAGGGCGCATCGACCAGCACCGCATCGGCAGTGCCGATCCAGTCGGCGAGCGCCACCGCCTCCTGCTGCGGATCAAGCAGCCGCGATTCGACGATGGTGACCCCTGCCCGATCGGCGCGCGGGGCGAGCCGCTGAAGCCGCATCCGGTCGGTGTCGCAGGCAAGGATACGCCCGCGATTGGCCATCGCCGCGGCGAGCGCCAGGGTCTTGCCCCCCGCCCCCGCGCACAGATCGACGACGCGCTGATCGGGTTGCACGTCGAGCGCGAGGCCGACGATCTGGCTTCCCTCATCCTGCACCTCGATCGCGCCACCGGCGAACAGCGGCAGTTGGTCGACGTTGGTGCCCGACGGCAGGCGGATACCGTGCGGCGCGTGCGGGGTCACCGTCGCGTCGGGCAAGGCGGCTAGGACGTCGTCGCGGGTGGCGATCAGCGTGTTGACGCGGATATCGAGCGGCGCGCGGTCGACCAGCGCGGGCAGGTTCGCGCGGGGGACGCCGGACGCGAGCAGCAGGCCGCCGAGCCATGACGGCGCGGCCCCGCGGCTGGCGCGGGGTTCGACGGCGGTGATCGGCGCCGGGCCGTGGGTGCTGCCGTCGAAGGTTTCGGCGACCGCGGCGTCGCGATCGGCGACGAGCAGCATCGCGGCGCGGCCCGACTTCGGCGGTTCTCCCGCGGCCCGGATCGCGGCATAGACCAGTTCGCGTACCGCGCGGCGATCCTTCGATCCGGCATAGCGGCGGGCGGCGAAATAGCGCGCGATCAGCGTGTCGGCGGCGGCGCCGCCTTCGCGCGCGGCGGCGACGATGGCATCGAGCAATTCGATCGCGGCCTGGGTTCTGGCAGGCGGCGTCACGCGCAAAGGTCACATAAGGTCACGCCAAGAACGGTCGGTGACGGGGCAGAAAGGCCTGCCGCACGGACGCGCGGCAGGAGGGACGGTGATCGGTCGATGGACATGGCTAGCGCCTATGGCCCCAACCGCCCGCGTAGGACAGCCCCTATCGGGTGGCCCGGTCAGCCGGTCGGGTAGTTCGGCGCCTCTCGCGTGATCGTCACGTCATGGACGTGGCTTTCCTTCAGCCCCGCACCGGTGATCTGGACGAATTGCGCACGGCGTTGCAGATCGTCGATCGTCGCCGCGCCGGTATAGCCCATGGCGGCCTTGATCCCGCCGACGAGCTGGTGGATCACGTCGCGCGCCGGGCCCTTGAACGCGACCTGCCCCTCGATCCCCTCGGGCACCAGCTTCATCTGATCCTTGATATCGCCCTGGAAATAGCGATCCGCCGACCCGCGGCCCATCGCGCCGACCGATCCCATCCCGCGATAGGATTTATAGGCACGACCCTGATAGAGGAAGGTTTCGCCGGGTGCCTCTTCGGTGCCCGCGAGCAGCGATCCGACCATGCAGCTCGACGCGCCCGCCGCGAGCGCCTTGGCGAGGTCGCCCGACGTGCGCAGCCCGCCGTCGGCGATCACCGGCACGTCCGATTTCGCGGCCTCCTCGGCGCAATCCATCACCGCGGTCAGCTGCGGCACGCCGACCCCGGCGACGATCCGCGTCGTGCAGATCGATCCCGGCCCGATCCCGACCTTGATCCCGTCCGCGCCCGCATCGATCAACGCGCGCGTCGCCGCCGCGGTCGCGACGTTGCCCGCGATGACCTGAACCGAGTTGCTGAGCCGCTTCACCCGCTCGACCGCGCGCGCGACGTCGCGGTTATGGCCGTGCGCGGTGTCGATGATGATCAGATCGCATTCGGCATCGACCAGCGCCTCGGTGCGGGCGAACCCCTTGTCGCCCACCGTCGTCGCCGCGGCGACGCGCAGGCGGCCCGCGGCATCCTTCGTCGCATTGGGATAGGTCACCGCCTTTTCGATGTCCTTGACCGTCACCAGGCCGACGCAGCGATAGGCGCTGTCGACGACCAGCAGTTTTTCGATCCGGCGCTGATGGAGCAGGCGGCGCGCCTCCTCCTGCCCCACCCCGACCCCGACGGTGACGAGGTTTTCATGCGTCATCAGTTCGCTGACCGGCTGCGCGGGATTCCCTGCGAACCGGACGTCGCGGTTGGTGAGGATGCCGACGAGCTTGCCGTTCGATTCGACTACCGGGATCCCACTGATCCGGTGGCGGGTCATCAGCCCCTGCGCATCGGCCAGCGTCGCGGTCGGCGCGATCGTGATCGGGTTGACGACCATCCCGCTTTCGAACCGCTTGACCTGCCGCACCGCATCGCATTGTTCGGACAATTCCAGATTGCGGTGGAGCACGCCGATCCCGCCGAGCTGCGCCATCACGATCGCCATGTCGGCTTCGGTCACCGTATCCATCGCCGACGACACGATCGGGATGTTGAGCGCGATGTCGCGGCTGATCCGGGTGCGGGTGTCCGCGGCGCTCGGCAGAATGTCGGATTCGCCCGGCACGAGGAGGACGTCGTCGAAGGTCAGGCCGAGGCGGATGGTCACGATGGGCGCTTCCTGCAGGAGGGCAAGTGGCGGGCCATGTAACCAAGACTGGGGTCCGCGCCTAGGCCCCGTCCCGGCTGACCGTCGCATTTCGTATCGCGGGCGCGACGGACCTGCTATGATCGATCAACAGGAAACGGGAGAATCCGATGGGTCTGATCATCGCCGCACTCGCCTTGGCGCTGGTGCTGTTCTACCTCATGACGAGTATCAAGATCGTCCGCCAAGGCTATCAATATACGATCGAACATTTCGGTCGTTACACGACGACCGCCGCCCCCGGATTCAACTTCTACCCAGCGTTCTTTTATCGCGTCGGGCGCAAGGTGAACATGATGGAACAGGTGATCGATATTCCGGGTCAGGAAATCATCACCAAGGACAATGCGATGATCTCGACCGACGGGGTCGTTTTCTTCCAGGTGCTCGATGCGCCCAAGGCGGCGTATGAGGTCAGCGACCTGTATACCGCGCTGCTCCAGCTGACGACGACGAACCTGCGTACCGTCATGGGATCGATGGACCTCGACGAGACGCTGTCGAAGCGGGATGAGATCAACGCGCGGCTGCTCAACGTGGTCGATCATGCGACGACGCCCTGGGGGGTGAAGATCACCCGCGTCGAGATCAAGGATATCCGTCCGCCCGCCGATATCGTCAACGCGATGGGCCGTCAGATGAAGGCGGAACGCGAGAAGCGCGCGAACATCCTCGACGCCGAAGGATCGCGCCAGTCCGAAATCCTGCGCGCCGAGGGGCAGAAGCAGGCGCGGATCCTGGAAGCCGAGGGTCGCAAGGAATCCGCCTTTCGCGACGCCGAGGCGCGCGAACGGGCCGCCGAAGCCGAGGCATCGGCGACGCGATCGGTGTCGGACGCGATCAAATCGGGCGGGACGCAGGCGATCAATTATTTCATCGCGCAGAAATATGTCGAGGCCGTCGGGAAATTCGCGACCAGCCCGAACGCCAAGACGATCCTGTTCCCGGTCGAGGCGACGCAGTTGATCGGGACTTTGGGTGGGATCGGCCAGCTGGCGAAGGAAGCGCTGGGTGAGGCCGGATCGCCCGCGACCGGGCCGAGCGCCACCCCGCCGAAACGGGGGCCGTTCGAACTGGCGACGAAGGATTAGGCGCGCGTGACGCTGGATGGAGTCGGCGGGGCTGCCGGGGCGTGGCTGATCGCGGCGTTGGTGCTCGGGATCGCCGAACTGGCGATACCCGGCGTCTTCGCGATATTCCTGGCGATCGCGGCGGGGATCACCGGGATCGCGATGCTGGCGCTGCCCGACCTGACGCCCGCGATCCAGCTGACCAGCTTTGCGGTCTGGAGCGGGGTGACCGTGCTGATCGGCAAACGCTGGTATCGCGATTACCCGCTCGACACGACCGATGCGCTGCTGAACAACCGCGCGGCGCGGTTGGTGGGTCAGGTGGTCACGGTCGAAACCGCGATCGACCATGGCGCTGGCCGGGTCACGATCGGGGACGGGTCATGGCCCGCCCGTGGCCCGAATGCGGAAATCGGGGCGTCGGTGCGGATCATCGCGATCGCCGACGGCACGGTGATGGTCGAGCCGGTGCCGGATTAACGACCCGCGGCGCGTTGCAGCGCGGGCCGGTCGAACGCTTCGGCGGCATAATCTCCGTTGCGATCGATCCAGTGCAGGAACAGGTGCGCCAACCAGCTGTTGGGGTCGGGGTCAGCCGCGGTTGAGCAGCGGCCCCTTGGTCGTGAACGCGCGCATCGACCGGCCGTTGGCGGTGACGTCGGTCTGCATCATCGTGTAGAAGCCATGGAGCACTTCGACGGGCATCAGCCCGTCGAGTGCCGCATAACCCTAGCGTCGATACTGATCGTTCATCGACGACGACCCGTCAGGCCGCCTGGGCGATACGCGGTGCCGCCTGGCGAACGCCTTCATCGACATGGTCGACGAATTGCGCGAAGTTTTCGACGAACAGGTCGACGAGTTTCGCGGCGGTGGCGTCATAGGCATCCTTGTCCGCCCAGGTCTGGCGCGGGTCGAGGATCGCGCTGTCGACGCCGGGCACCGCCACGGGCACCTGAAAGCCGAAATTGGGATCGGTGCGGAACTCGGCGCCGTTCAGGCTGCCGTCGAGCGCGGCGTTGAGCAGCGCGCGGGTCGCCTTGATTGGCATCCGGTTGCCGGTGCCATATTTGCCCCCGGTCCAGCCGGTGTTGACCAGCCAGCAATCGACCCCGCCCTTGGCGATGCGTTCCTTGAGCAGGTTGCCGTAGACCGACGGATGCCGCGGCATGAACGGCGCCCCGAAACAGGTCGAGAAGGTAGCGTCCGGTTCGGTCACGCCGATCTCCGTCCCGGCGACCCGCGCGGTGTAGCCCGACAGGAAATGATACATCGCCTGATCGGGGGTCAGCTTCGCGATCGGGGGCAGGACGCCATAGGCATCCGCGGTCAGCATCACGATGTTGCGGGGCACGTTGCCCATATTGTCATCCGAGGTGTTCGGGATGAAATCGAGCGGATAGGCCCCGCGGCTGTTTTCGGCGAGGCTGTTGTCGTCGAGGTCGAGCTGGCGCGTCAGATTGTCCATCACGACGTTTTCGAGGACGGTGCCGAAGCGCTTGGTCGTCGCGAAAATCTCGGGCTCGGCATCTTCGGACAGCCGGATCATCTTGGCATAGCAGCCGCCTTCGAAATTGAAGACCGCGGTGTCGGACCAGCCATGTTCGTCGTCGCCGATCAGCGTGCGGCTGGCATCGGCGCTGAGCGTCGTCTTGCCCGTCCCCGACAGGCCGAAGAAGACCGCGGTCGATCCGTCGGCGCCCATGTTGGCTGAACAATGCATCGGCATGACGCCCGTCGGCGGCAACAGATAGTTGAGCAAGCCGAAGACCGATTTCTTCATCTCGCCCGCATAGCGGGTGCCGCCGATCAGGATCAGCTTGTCGGTGAAGTTCACCGCGATGACGGTTTCGCTGCGGCACCCGTGGCGCGCGGGGTCAGCGCGGAAGCTGGGCAGGTCGATGATCGTATATTCGGCCTGGAAGCCCTTGAGCTCATTCTCCTCGGGCCGGACCAGCATCGTGCGGATGAACAGATTGTGCCAGGCGAGTTCGGTGATGACGCGGACGCGGACGCGATGTTCGGGCTGGGAGCCGCCGAACAAGTCCTGGATGTACAGATCCTCCTTGTCGCGCAGCGCGGTCATGAAATCGGCCTTGAGCGCCGCGAAATGGTCGGGCGACATCGGCTTGTTCGATTTGCCCCACCAGACGGTATCGTCGGTTTCGGCATCGCGGACGATGAACTTGTCCTGCGCGCTGCGCCCGGTGTGATCGCCGGTTTCGACGACCAGCGGACCATCGGCGGACAATTTACCCTCCTGACGCGCGACCGCGGCTTCGACCAGGCGGGCGGTGGTGAGGTTCCAGTGCAGGTCGGCGCGGGTGTCGATACCCTGTGCCTCGATGCCCGATTCCGGTATGCGTTCGTTCACGAAAATCCTTTCCCCAAATTGATCGTCCAGCAGTCTGACGCCGCTGATGCATGGATGTGCCATAGGCAAAGCCCCCACCCCGATCAATGGCCCCGATCGACCGCCTCGGCGTGCGCGGCGAAACGCGGCGGTTGAGCGCGTGATCGCATTGGATTACAGGCGGGCGATGATGATCGGACGCCCGCGATGACCGCCACGATCGCGCTGGTCGACGACGACCGCAATATCCTGACGTCGGTATCGATCGCGTTGCAGACGGAGGGGTTCGTGACCCGCGTCTACGCCGATGGCGACACCGCGCTGAAGGCGTTGATCGATAATCCCCCCGACCTGGCGATCTTCGACATCAAGATGCCGCGGATGGACGGGCTCGAGCTGCTGCGGCGGCTGCGCGAGAAAAGCCGCATCCCGGTGATCTTCCTCACCAGCAAGGACGACGAGCTCGACGAGGCGCTGGGTCTGGCGATGGGGGCGGACGATTATATTGCCAAACCGTTCAGCCAGCGGTTGCTGATAGCGCGGATCAAGGCGATCCTACGCCGGGTCGAGGTGGTGCAGGCCACCGAGGAGGGCGACGCGCCGATCGCCGGGCCGATCGAACGCGGGCGGCTGACGATGGACCCGGCGCGGCACCGCACGTCGTGGCGCGGCGAGCCGGTGACGCTGACGGTCACCGAATTCCTGATCCTGGAAACGCTAGCGCAGCGCCCCGGCGTCGTGAAGACGCGCAACCAGTTGATGGACGCGGCCTATCAGGACGACATCTATGTCGACGATCGCACGATCGACAGCCACATCAAGCGGCTGAGACGCAAATTCCGTCAGGTCGATGCCGAGTTCGATTCGATCGAAACATTATACGGGGCCGGTTATCGCTTCTCCGAGGAATGACCTGCCCGATATCGGCGGCGATCTGGCGCTGCGCTGGTCGGGGCAGATTTCGCTCACCCGGCGTATCCTGGCGGTCAATATCGTGGCGCTGCTGTTGCTGGCGGGCGGGTTTTTCTATCTCGATTCCTACCGCAGCCGGATCGTCGACAGCCGGATCGAGCAGGCGAGCCGGGAGGCGCGGCTGATCGGCGAGGCGCTGGCGATGGTCGCGCCGCCGCAGCGCGACGCGCTGATCCTGCGGCTGGCCGACGATACCGGCACCCGGATCCGCCTGTTCGACCAGACGGGCAGAACGACGATCGACAGCCGCGCGCTGGGGGTGCGCAATTTCCAGCTGCTCGATCCCGACAAACAGCCCCTCGACCAGACGATCGCGCGGTTCCTCGACGCGGGGATCGACACCGTCGTCAATGCCGCCCGCGCGCCGCTGTATCGTGAGCGCCGCGACGGCGGGAGCTGGCCCGACGTCGCCGCGGCCAAGGCCCGCAGCGTGGTGTCCGTCACGGTCTGGCGCGCGCCCGATCGCACCCCGGTGATCACCGCGGCTGCCCCCCTGCCCGGCGGATCGGTCATCATGACGACGGTGAACGCGCGCGACATCACGCAGACCGTGCGGATCGAGCGATACCGGCTGAGCCTGGTGCTACTGACGGTCGCGATCATTTCGATCCTGTTGTCGTTGTTTCTGGCGCGGACGATCGTGCGCCCGTTGCGCCGACTGGCGCGCGCCGCGGTGCGCGTCCGGTTGGGCCGCGCGCGCGAGGTCGTCGTGCCGCGGCTACCCTCCCGCCGCGACGAGATCGGCAGCCTCGCGCGGGCGCTGTCGGACATGAGCCTGGCGTTACGCGCGCGGATCGATGCGACCGAAGCCTTCGCCGCCGACGTCACGCACGAAATGAAGAACCCCCTCGCCTCGCTCCGCTCCGCGGTCGAGGGGCTGGGTCAGGTCAAGGACCCCGAACTGCGGGACCGGCTGCTTGGCATCGTACGCGACGACGTCATGCGGCTCGACCGGCTGATCACCGACATTTCGGAGGCATCCCGGCTCGATGCGCAGCTCAGCCGCGCCAAGTTCGAACCCGTCGACATCGTCGCGATGGTCGAGGGGCTGGTCGCACAGCGGCAGGCGCGCGGCGTCGAACGCGGGATCGCGATCCGCTTCGACCACCTTCGCGCGCCGATGGTGACGCTGGGCGAAGGCGCCAGACTGGAGCGGGTGTTCGAAAATCTGATCGACAACGCCTTGTCCTTCTCCCCCGATCACGCGCAGATCGTGCTCGCCGCGCTGATCGACGAAGAGACCGGCGAGGTCGTCGTCCGGATCGAGGACGAGGGACCCGGGGTGCCGGAGGAGGCGCGCGAGACGATCTTTCGCCGGTTCCAGTCGGTGCGACCGACGACCGAACAATTCGGCCAGCATTCCGGACTGGGACTGGCCATTGCGCGGACGATCGTCGAGGGTCATCAGGGGTCGATCGTCGTCGAATCGCGCGAAGACCGGCTGGGCGGCGCCCGGTTCGTCGTCCGCCTTCCGCTGGCAGACATCCGCTAGGAGCGCGCGTGGCCGTCATTTCCTCCGAAACCCTGCACGCGACCAGTGTGGCGATCGATGGCCGGGGCGTCGTGATCGTCGGGCCGAGCGGCGCGGGTAAATCCGACCTGGCGTTGCGGTTGATCGATCGCGGCGCGGTGCTCATCAGCGACGACGTGACGCTGGTGGCGCGCGTCGACGGCACGTTGCGGGTGCGCGCGCCCGATACGATCCGCGCGCGGATGGAGGTGCGCGGGGTCGGCATCGTCGATCTGGCGCAGGTCGACGATGTGCCGCTGGCGCTGGTCGTGCGGCTGGCCGAGATCGTGCCGCGGATGCCTGAACGCCGCGCGCGGCGGATCGCAGGCGTCGAAACGCGCGAGATACTGGTCGACCCACGCCCCGCCTCCGCCCCGATCCTGGTCGAACTGGCGCTGCGCCAACCGGGAGCGACCCCGGCATGACTTCCGTCCTGGACGCGTCCGCGAAACATATCCTGATCGTCACCGGCATGTCGGGGGCGGGCAAATCGACCGTGCTCAAGACGCTGGAGGATATGGGCTGGGAAACCGTCGACAATCTGCCGTTGCGGCTGCTCGACCGGTTGCTCGATTCGCCGTTGCCTGCGGGGTCGTCGAGCGAATCGGTGCCGCTGGCGATCGGCATCGGCCCGCGCACCCGCGGCTTCGACCCCGAACGCGTGGTGACGCTGATCCGGCTGCTCGGCACCCAGCATGGCTATGATGTCGGCGTCCTGTTTCTCGATTGCGCGGGCGCGGAACTCGAACGGCGTTATTCGGAAACCCGGCGGCGCCATCCGCTTGCCCCCGATCGCCCGGCGACCGACGGCATCGGGCGCGAACGCGAGCTGCTCGCCCCCTTGCGCGACTGGGCGAACCGGCTGATCGACACGACGCGGCTGCGTGCCAACGACCTGGCGCAGACGATCCGCGAAACCTTCGATCGCGAGACCGACGGGCCGACGCTGTCGGTGATGTCGTTCGGCTTTTCACGCGGGCTGCCGAGCAACGCCGACCTCGTCTTCGACATGCGGTTCCTGCGCAATCCGCATTGGGATCCGGCGTTGCGCGCGGGCACCGGGCTGGACCCGGCGGTCGCCGCCTATGTCGCGGCGGACCCGGCGTATGACGCGGCGGTCGGGCAGATCGAGGCGCTGCTCGAACTGCTGATCCCCCGCTATCGGGCGGAGGGCAAGGCGTATGTCACGGTCGCGATCGGCTGTACCGGGGGGAGACACCGGTCGGTCCATGTCGCCGACCGGATCGGGGCGCGGTTGCGCGACGCGGGTTTTTCGCCCACCATCGTGCATCGCGATCTCGGCACAGCGCCGCAGGACTCGCTGGAAGGGTCTCCGGCCCGGCAATGAGTGGAATGACGTCTGACATGATCGGCCTGATACTGGTGACGCACGGCCGATTGGCCGAGGAATTCGTGACCGCGATGATCCATGTCGTCGGCCCGCAGGAACGCGTGGCGACGATCGCGATCGGCCCCGACGACGATATGGAGGAACGCCGCGCCGACATCGCGCGCGCGATCGAGGCGGTCGACGCGGGGCGCGGCGTGATCGTGCTGACCGACCTGTTCGGCGGCACCCCGTCGAACCTGGCGATTTCTCTGATGGAGCGCGGGCGGGTCGAGGTGATTGCGGGAATGAATTTGCCGATGCTGATCCGGCTGGGGTCGGCGCGCAAGGCGATGAAAGTGGTCGACGCGGTCGCCGCCGCGCGCGAGGCGGGGCGCAAATATATCTCGGTCGCGTCCGAAGTGCTGGGCGAGGCCGCGGCATGAGCGTCGCGCGGGTCGTCAGGATCACGAACAAGCGCGGGCTGCATGCGCGGGCGAGCGCGAAGTTCGTGACGCTGGCGTCGGCCCAGCCGGTCGAGGTGCAGGTCGCCAAGGACGGCGCGGGCAGCGTGACGGGCACGTCGATCATGGGCTTGATGATGCTCGGCGCGGCGATGGGGGACCAGATCACGATCAGCGCGACGGGCGATGGCGCCGATGCCGCGGTCGCGACGCTGTGCGACCTGGTCGAGGCGAAGTTCGGCGAGGATTGATGCCGCGCGAGATTACCGCCTTTTCGAATCCGCTCGTCAAATTTGCGCGCGACCTGCGCGACAAACGCCACCGCCGCGCCGCGCGCCGGTTCTTGGCCGAAGGGCTGCGGATCCTGACCGAGGCGCGCGAGACCGGGCGGCTGCCATCGATCCTTTTCTATGCCGCCGCCAGCGCGGACCATCCGCTGGTCCACGCGCTGTCGATGGATGTCGAGGACGCGGGCGGGGACTGTATCCAGACGACCCCCGATATTCTGGCCAAGCTGTCGGGCAAGGACAATCCGCAGGCGGTCGTCGGCGTGTTCGACGAATTCGAGGTGACGCTGGCCGATCTCGACCGGACGAGCGCCGATATCTGGCTGGTTGCCGAACGGCTGCGCGATCCGGGCAATCTGGGCACGATCCTGCGCACGGGCGATGCGGTCGGGGCAGGCGCGCTGATCCTGATCGGCGAGTGCGTCGATCCGTTTTCGGTCGAGGCGGTGCGCGCGAGCATGGGGGCACTGTTCACGGTGCCCGTCGTGCGTTGCGACTTCGACGCCTTCCACGCATGGCTGCGCGCGGGGCCGGGTCAGCTCGTCGGGCTGAGCCTCGATACCGACAGCGGCTATCGCGACGCGACCTATCGCGCGCCGACGTTCCTGCTGACGGGCAACGAGGCGCAGGGGATGCCGCCCGACATGGCCGCGGCGTGCGACCTGCTCGTCAAGATTCCGATGCTGGGCAAGGCCGACAGCCTCAACGCCGCGGTCGCGACCGCGGTGATGGCGTATGAGGTGCTGGGGCAGCGGCGGGGATAGCGCACGGCCGTTGCCGCGTGCATGACCTAATCCTCCAGCAGCGCAGGCGCCGCATCTCAATCGGCGCTGTCCGCCAAGGCGGCCAGTTTGGTCAGCGGACGCACGGCCTGGTCGACGATCGGGGGGGTGTCGATCGTCTTGCCGCCCGCATCGATGTCGTAATCGTCGAACCGTCGCGCGCTGGTCAGCACCTGGCTTTCGAGGCTTCCCACGAAACTGTTGTACGCGTTCATCGCGGTGCCGAGATTCTTGCCGAGCTTGGCGACGTGATCCCCCATCGTCGCCAGCCGCTGATACAGGTCCTTGCCCAGCTTCGCGATCTCGCGCGCCTGACGTTCCATGCTTTCCTGACGCCACACGCCCTCGACCGTCCGCGCGATCGCGACGAGGTTGGTGGGGGTCGCCAGCAAAACGCGGCGCGAGAAGGCGAAATCCCACAGGTCGCGATCATGTTCGAGCGCGGCGGTGAGGAAATGTTCGCCGGGAATGAACATCACGACATATTCGGGCGCGTCGTCGAACTGGCTCCAATACGCCTTGTTGCCGAGCGCCAGGACGTGGTTGCGCATCGAGGTGGCATGCGCGTCGAGCCCCGCCTTGCGCCCCGCCTCGTCGCCCGCATCGAACGCGTCCTGATAGGCGTTCAACGACACCTTGGCGTCGATGATCAGCGATTTGCCGCCGGGGATCCGGACGATCGCGTCGGGGCGAAGCCGCCCGCCCTCCCCGTCCGACACGCTGACCTCCATCTGGAAATCGGTGTGTTCGGCGAGCCCGCACGATTCGAGCACGTTGCGCAATTGCTGTTCGCCCCAGCGCCCGCGCGCCTTGGGCGCGTTGCGCAGTGCGTTGACGAGCTTCGCCGCTTCGCTCGACACGCGTTCCTGGCCGACGCGCATCGCATCGAGCTGGCCCTTGAGCTGATCGAACGCGCCCTTGCGCTCGGTCTCGACCTTGCCGACCGCCTCTTCGTAACGCTGGAGCCGGTCGCTGACGGGCTGAAGCATCGATTTGAGATTGCGCCCGGTGAGTTCCTCGGACTGTTTGAACCGCGCGTCGGCGCGTTCGAGAAAGCGCGCCTGCGCCGCCTCGAGCGCCTTGTCCGCGGCGGCGGCGAATTGGGTGTTGAGCGCCTCGATCGCGCGCGCATGCGCGGCGTCGCGTTCGGCCATTTGCGCATGGACCGCGCGCAATTCGGCCTGCGCCTCGTTCCGTTCGCGCTCCACCGCATCGCGCGCGGCGCGCACGACATCGCTATCGGCGGCGCGCGCCCTGGCGACCGCAAGATCGCTCGACAACGCGCCCGATCGCCGCCCCGCGACCAACCAACCAACCAACAGACCCAGCCCGAGCGCCAGGATCGCGACGATGAAAATTTCGATCATGGCAGGGAACATAGATCGAACGATGACGCGCGTCAGCCGTTAATTTGCGCGCGGGGTCGATCAGCCCTTGCGCTGCTTGTCCAGCTTCTTGAGCAGCATCTGGCGCTTCAGGCGGCTGATATGATCGATGAACAACACGCCGTTCAGATGATCGATCTCATGTTGCATGCAGGTCGACAGCAACCCGTCGAGCGTTTCCTCGTGGGTCGCGCCGGTTTCGTCCTGCCAGCGGACGCGGCACGTCCGGGGCCGCGTCACCTCGGCATATTGTTCGGGGATCGACAGACAGCCTTCGTTATAGCTTTCGGTGTCGTCGGACGTGTCGAGGATTTCGGGGTTGATATAGGCGTGCGGGTTGCGGACGGGCTTGCCCTCCTCGTCTTCGTCGTCCTGCAGGTCGATCACGAGGATGCGGCTGTCGACCCCGACCTGGATCGCGGCGAGCCCGATCCCGTTGGCATCGTACATCGTGTCGATCATGTCCGCGACGGACGCGCGCGTGGCGTCGTCGATCGTGTCGACCGGTTTGGAGACGAGGCGAAGGCGCGGATCGGGGATCTCGACGATGGGAAGGACTGCCATCCGCGTCAGCTAGAATGGGGTGCCGGGGCCGTCAAGCGACGGGCCGCCGCGCGCGCAGCGCCTGCGCCAATGTCCCTTCGTCGAGATAGTCGAGTTCGCCCCCCACCGGCAGGCCGTGCGCCAATTGGGTGACCCGCACCGGAAAGCGTTCGATCCGTTCGGCGACGTAATGCGCGGTCGTCTGCCCCTCCAGCGTCGCGTTCATCGCCAGCACGACCTCGTCGATCCCGCCCGCCTCGACGCGGCGGACGAGGGTATCGATCCCGAGATCCTCGGGCCTGACGCCCTCGAGCGCGGACAGGCGACCGCCCAGCACGTGGAACCGCCCCGGAAACAGCCGCGACCGATCGAGCGCCCACAGATCGGCGACCTCCTCGACAACGCAGAGCGCGCGCTGGTCGCGGCGCGGATCGGCGCAGATCGCGCAGGGATTGGTCGTATCGACGTTGCCGCACACGCCGCACGTCTCCAGCCGTTCGTCGACCGCCTCCAACGCCGCGCGCAGCGGCCCCAGCGCGCCTTCGCGTTTCTTGAGCAGGTGGAGCACCGCGCGCCGCGCCGATCGGGGGCCGAGACCGGGCAGCCGCGCCAGCGCCTGCGTCAACGCTTCGATTTCGGGGGACGCCATGTTGGAACAGATAGGGGGTTGCGTCGGCGTTCGCCAGCGCGTTGAAGCAGCGCCATGCGGATCATCTTCATGGGAACCCCCGACTTCGCGGTGCCGACGCTCGACGCGATCGTGGCGGCGGGGCACGACGTCGTGGCAGCCTATACCCAGCCCCCGCGCCCCGGCGGTCGGCGCGGGCGCGAGCTGGTGCCCTCCCCCGTCCAGCAACGGGCCGAGGCGTTGGGGATCGCAGTGCGGTCGCCCGTGTCGTTGAAGGCGCCGGACGCGCAGGCGGCGTTTGCGGCGCTGGGGGCCGATGTCGGCGTGGTCGCGGCCTATGGGCTGATCCTGCCGCAAGCGGTGCTCGATGCGCCGGTCCACGGCTGCCTCAACATCCATGGCTCGCTGCTGCCGCGCTGGCGCGGGGCGGCGCCGGTGCAGCGCGCGATTTTGGCAGGCGATGCGGAGACGGGGGTCGGGATCATGCAGATGGCGGCGGGGCTCGACACCGGGCCGGTGCGG
>Ga0206131_10003979_pt1 | contig 16541 bp, 16 predicted proteins | sample Helgoland_Spring_FD_148636 | JGI IMG/M metagenome (GOLD analysis project Ga0206131, IMG submission 148636) | Pelagic subsurface seawater microbial communities from Kabeltonne, Helgoland, North Sea - Helgoland_Spring_Bloom_20160517_1 | ecosystem: Environmental > Aquatic > Marine > Epipelagic ...
GTGGGCAGGGAAGGATTCGAACCTTCGTACACTTACGTGAGCAGATTTACAGTCTGCCGCCTTTAACCACTCGGCCACCTACCCGTAGGTTGTTTGTGGGCCCCATGCAGGGCGGAATGTGTGATACGTGGCATGCCGTCAGCTGACAAGTGAAAAATCTGAGTCTGATGCGGATTTTTTTCTTTAGGAGAACAGACGCTTGACCGGTGAGCCGTCTTTACCGCCCACCTTAAATGGTCTGCCAGACGGTGAGTGCAGAACGGCTGTGGTATCAATCCCCAAGCCATATGCAATAGTGGCGTTGTAGTCGTGGAGCGTAACACCATTCTTTTTAACACGAGCACCTTTAGAATCAGACTCGCCATACACGGTTCCACCTTTAATCCCACCACCTGCTAGTAAACTAGAAAAGGCCCCTGGATGGTGGTCACGCCCATTGTTATGTTCTTGCACAATATTGGGTGAACGCCCGAACTCCGTACATAATGCAACGATGGTAGATTGAAGTAACCCCTTCGCCTCAAGCTCAATAAGTAGGTTAGCATATGCCTGGTCGAGAACCTGGCAACGTGCCTCTACAGCAGTAAAATTATCATAGTGGGTATCCCATCCACCTAGGTTCACCTCAACAAAACGCACGCCATGCTCCACGAGGCGTCGTGCAAGCAAACAACCTTGGCCGAATGAATTGTTCCCATAAGCTTTTTTTGATGAGCCCGGCTCACGGTTGATATCAAAAGCTTTGAGATCATCGCTGCGCATCAATCTAACTGCCTCCTTGTAGAGTTCATCGTAGGCTTTTGCCTCAGTATTTTTATACTGGCTGTGAAAATCTTTATTGAGAGCATCAGCTAGCTTTAGGCGACGATCGAAGTCCTCTTCACTGACAGAACCTGCACGCACGCTATCCTTGAGCCCTTCATCAGGTCTGCCAAGTGGAACACCAGCATATTTTACACCAAAGAATCCGGCTGATGCATTTGAAGCCCCACCACCAACCGTAACAAACCCGGGAATCTCCGAGTTTTTGCGGCCTTTCATTTTCATAGCCCAACTACCTAACGTTGGATGCACGATGGTAGCTCGTGGAGCATAGGATCGGTGCAGAACATATTGACCGCGATCATGGGCACCATTCTGCGATGTCATTGAACGGATAATACAGATTTTATCCATTACGGCGGCCGTTTTAGGTAAATATTGGCTAATTTGAATACCGTCTGCCTTTGTGCCAATTGCCTCTACGGGGCCTTGCACTTCTTTTTTACTCGGCTTCACATCAAAAGTATCAATGTGGCTCATGCCACCAGACATATTAAGAAAAATGACGGCCTCAGCAGGTTTGCTTTTACCTCCAGAAGTCTGAGCATAGGCGCGGCTGGCAACAGATGCACCAAGCATTGGCGCTAAGCCAACACCAAGGTAAGTCTTGGCTGCATTGGCCATAAATTGGCGCCGTGTAAGTTCGTCTGTATGATTTTTATTCATAGATCAATGGTGGTTTCTGTTAGATTCGATTAAGGGACAAATATAAATTCGCGACTATTGATAAGGGCGGAGATGATATTACGATACCCTGCTTCCCCTCGTGCAGCTATCTCGGATTTCATAAGCTTCATTTCTGATTCATTTGGCGAACGCGAAAGTATGCCAAAAAATAACGCCCTTATACGGTCCGGCACGCTACCTCGCGAGAGTTTGTGAATGTGTGCTTGTTGATTTGCTACTACTAGTTTTTCAACCTGACCGTTAAGCATCGAGAGAACTTGAGTTGCATTTGCCTCCTTGGTTGCAGAATCTAATAGGTTTCGATCAGATTGTCCAAAGATCTGGAGCACGTGGCCTTTGGGTGCAGGTGATGGTAGCTCAGATGCACGAACAACACCATTGAGTGCACCCCGTTTACCCGCACTGCGCATCATCATGCTCATCTTTTGCTTATTACCGCTTTTGCTACTGTTTTGAATCCGACTAAGTAGACTTTGAGCATATTTTTTAAGTTCCTTTGGAGACTTTATCGCTAATACCTCCTTCTGCAGCTGCAGCATATCTAACTCCCCAACAAGCACTGGCTTTCCACCGTAATAGATAGCATTTGATCTACCTCTAGTAGGCAACTTGTCGGGGTTTCCTGCGATCAAAGTAACTAACGAATCCCAGTATTGCTCGGCACTCATTCGTTGGATTTTTCTGCCATCAAAAATCGGTTTTTCTCCCGGTTTTAATTCGCGCTCAGAGGACGCAAAGGCATAGACGCGTGTAAGCAGTAGCGCATGCTGAAATGCCTTGAGGTCGTAGTTTAATGACTTCATTAGGCCGACCAAATAACGTGTGAGCTCAGGAGATGTCGTTTCTTCGGCGGGGACATATTCATCAACAGGCTCGAACAAGGCAGTGCCGATAATACGTTTCCACATCCGATTAACAATGACAGTAGTGAAACGATCATTTTGATCATTAGTAACCCATGAGGCAAAATTTTCCAGTCCATCATCATCGTCTCGGCGCTTGGACATACGCATTGATTTACCAAAACTTTTTTCATGGGGGGTGCGTGCACTAACCCACTCGCCGGGATCCCCATCAGAGTATTGATAGTCATTGGGTAATTTGATTCGACCCGTGCCTGCACCACCTACGCTACCGTAAAATACTTCATCACCGAGGAAACGCATCAGACGACCAAGTGGTGTGCGTTCTGTCTTGGCCTCACGCATATCACGCCAAACAGAATTCCACGGACCTTTATTGATTTCACTTTGACCGTTGGTGAATGCAGCAAGACGGAAAAAATCCATTCTTTCCCAATCCTCAAATGGATCATCGTGGCATTGGGCACACTCCATACGTGTTCCGAGAAATAGGCGCATGGTATTCGACATGTTGTCGAGCGGCATACCTTTGTCGCGAATGTAATACCCCACGGCACCGTTTTCCCATATAGCACCCTGCGCAGAGAGCAATTCACGCGTTAGGTCATCGAAAGGCTTGTTTTCTGCCACTGCATTACGCACCCAAGCCATATAAGGTGCAGCAGTGCGACGGTTTGCAAAGTTTTCCTTAACACGGAGCATATCGATCAGCCAATTAGCCATGTAACTCTTATAGCCTTTTGAATTCATGAGGTAGCGAGCTATAAGAACGCGTTTATTTGGGTCATCTGATTCAAGAAACACACGGGCCTCCTCAACAGTTGGTATGCGCCCGACGGCAAGCAGAAAACTGCGGCGCAGATAAACCGAATCATTCGCATCCTCGGGAACACTAACCCCTTTTTTCTTATAGATTTTGGCAATACGAATATCAATTTGGCGAGCTGCTGCAAGAAGCTGCTCTTCAGTCACTGCCTCTTTTGTTGCACCCCTATCACTATTTGCCCTAGTTTGCGCAGTAACTGACATAGGAAAAATAGCCAGACAGGTTGCCATGATATAGCACAAGCGCATCATCGACAGATAATGGAAATCTTTCATAACTAATATATAATGCCTATTTTATGAAAGCATTTCAAATAATTATTAAAAATTTGTATTAATTACTAGCCAATCAATCAATTCATCAGCACTTGCAGCCATAGGTATGGAAACTTTTTCCTTATTGGCAAGGCATCCAAGCCTCTCCGGGACATCAAGCACACCATGTCCCAATTCTTCTGCAATTGTTTCAGAAAACTTCGCCGGATGAGCGGTTTCGAGAATCACAGTGAGGTCTTTGGGGTGCTTCTTAAGCCACGCCTCGGCCGCGAGATAACCCACAGCGCCATGAGGATCGATCACGTAGCCATATTTTTCATATACCGTTCGGATAGCCGCACGGGTTTGGCTATCACTCACAGGGAATCCACTGATCATTGACGTCATACTCTCCCAATCATTACCGAATACCTCCTGCATCCTCGCAAAATTGCTAGGAGCACCAACGTCCATAGCATTTGACAAAGTGGCAACTGAGGGGCGTGGATTATAATCACCCGTCATTAAATACTCCGGCACTACATCATTCACATTAGTAGCAGCTATAATGTGGTTCACCTTCAGGCCCATACGAGTAGCTAATAGTAGAGCTGTGAGATTGCCAAAGTTACCACTGGGAATGACAAATGTAGGCAGTTTTTTAGAAACACGTGCTGCCTCAAAATAATAAAGCATTTGAGGGATCAGACGTGAGATATTGATAGAGTTCGCCGAGGTGAGGTTACACCTTTTGGAGGTTTTTGGGTCGAGGAACGCGGCCTTTACCATACGTTGGCAATCGTCAAAGCTCCCATTAATTTCAAGAGCTGTGATATTGCCGCCCAGTGCTGTGAGTTGTTTTTCCTGGAGTCCACTGACTTTTCCAGATGGGTAAAGTATGACTACACGTGTGCCCTCGACGTTGTGAAATGCACTAGCAACGGCTCCTCCGGTATCCCCTGAGGTTGCCACCAAGACGGTCAGTGTTTGTTCATCATTACGCGTTAGCCATGCCATAACGCGTGCCATAAAGCGTGCTCCAAAATCCTTGAACGCCAGTGTCGGACCGTGAAACAGCTCAAGCACATGACGATGCTCATCAAGGGCAACAACAGGTGCAGGAAAATTTAAGGCATCGGCAACGATCTCTTCTAACACATCTTCAGGGATGGCATCGTGAAGCAAGGTAGACACGACACGAAATGCCATGTCTTGGAATGAGAGCCCTTTCCAGTCATTCCAAAACGCATCGTCAAGTTGCGCAATATGCTCGGGCATGTAGAGACCATTGTCGGCAGGTAGCGAACGCAAGACTGCTTCGCCAAATTCGACAAAGCTCTCTGGGTTGTTGGTGCTGTAGAGGCGCATGAGATGATTATCATGAAAGCGAACGGCCAATCCTACAAGTGTGAAGCGTGTACATGAAAACAGCGCGGATAACCGCGCTGTTGAAAAGAACACAAATTTAAGTGTTAGAACGGAATGTCATCGTTTTCATCGACTCCACCACTGCTCTGTGCCGGTGAACCACCATGCTGCGACGGTTGCTGCTGAGGTGCTAAATTTCCTCCTTGTTGGTTCTGGTTTCCACCACCGCCGCCACCTCTTGGTGATCCCATAAGCTGGATATTATCCGCGACCACCTTGAGTTTAGAACGTTTTTTACCGGTTTCCTTATCGTCCCATGAATCCGTCTGTAACCTTCCTTCAACAAAAAGCGGTTTACCTTTTCCGGAATACTGGTTTGCCACCTCAGCAGTGCGTCCCCAAAGAGTAACGTCCACGAAGGTCGTTTCCTCAATTTTTTCGCCGTTGTCACCTGAGCGCACGCGATTGACCGCCAGACCGATGTCAGCTACCGCTGTTCCCTTGGGAGTGTAGCGCAATTCGATATCACGGGTCACATTTCCCATGAGCATTACTTTATTGAAATTAGCCATAGATTGTATGCTAGCGGTTGATGCTGCCTGAGCGCAATCGAAAACCTGTGCGAAAAATAACGGCTGGCTAGCCCAGTCGCTGGTAGTGCTGCAGGTAGACGCTATCGTTGAGGTTAAGAGTGCTTTGAATCTTCTCAATAGCATCTGGCTCTGCCTCGAAGAGGTAGTTCACATAATGTCCACCATCGAGGTGACGCGCGTTATAGGCGAACTTGCGGCGGCCGAGTTGCTGAATTTCGTCCATCTTGGCTCCATTACCCTCCATTTCCTTCGCTACCGAGGAAACGAGGTCATTGAGGCCGTCTTCTTGACCTTGTGAATTGAGTACGATCAGTCCTTCGTATTTTCTGCTCATCGTTGATTGTTGGTTGTAAGTTGTGTTATGCTTCTGGTTTTTTGCTGGTGTTGAAAGCGTTTGCGGCTGCTTCAACACCCTCAGAAAGCGAAAACTGCACGGCTTCGGCTGCAGTTGCAAGCGTGTTTTCTAATTCATTCGTCTCACTGGTGGAAAACTTTCCAAGTACATGACTCGTCATGGAGTTTTGCTTCTCATTTCGCGCACCATCATTCGCATTTCCAATCCCGATTTTAAGGCGAGGAAAGCGGTCGCTACCGAGGTGAGCAATGATCGACTTGACTCCGTTATGACCGCCGGCGGAGCCCGCCATACGAAAACGTAGACTGCCAAATGGAATAGAGACGTCATCGTAAACTACAATGACTTGTTCTGGTTTCAATTTGTAAAATCTAAGTGCTGCACCAACCGACTGACCACTCTCGTTCATAAACGTTTGTGGCTTTATCAGGGTGGCACCAAATCCCGAAACCTTTGCCACGTGTGCGCGCCAGCGCAAATGGTTCACCATCGTTGCTCCGCTGTTGGATGCAAGCCGATCCACGACCATAAACCCAACGTTGTGGCGGGTTTTCTCGTATTTCTCGCCTGGGTTACCGAGGCCTACAATGAGTCTGATCAAGGACATGGTTTACTTTTTATACAATAAGGACAAAACTCCAAATAAAATCAGCCCGAAGCCGAAGCTCCGGGCTGATATCAATAAAAAGTAATCAAGCGGAGCGCTTACTCGTCATTCGATTTCTCGGATGTGACTTCTGGCTCGGCAGGTGTATCGCCTTCGCCTTCTTCTTCACCCTCTTGTTCCTCAGATGTAGCAACACGAGTCTTGGCACAGAGAGCCACCACAATGTCATCGCTCAGAGTTGGAGCAACACCCTCTGGGAAATTGATGTCACCAATGTTAAGGGCATCACCAATTTCAAGGCTGGTGACATCCGTTTCAATTTGCTCGGGAAGGTCTTTAGGAAGACAGCGGACTTCCAAAGTATGGAGCATCTGCTCAAGCAAGCCACCGGCTTTTACTCCGGACGGCTCACCATCAAGCTCAAGTGGTAGATTTGCCGTGATTTCGGTCTTTTCATCCACAGCTAAGAAATCAACGTGAAGAATTTCATTAGTGAGACGATCATGCTGAACGTCCTGGAGGAAGGCAAGCTGAGCTTTACCACCTTCCACTTCAAGGTTTACAAGAATGGAGTCAGAGACAGCATGATTTAACATATCGGTAAATGTTTTGCTATCGACTTTGACATTCTGGTTTTCAGAGCCACCACCGTAAATAACGGATGGGATTAAGCCTTCACGACGCATTTGTTTGAGAACGCCAGAACCCGTGCGGGCGCGTTCCTCTGCTTTCAGAGTTTTTGGTTTAGCCATTAGATTGGATGGTTTGGATTAGTTTCTAGATGAAGTAAATAATGATGTGAGCAGTGCCCGAAAACAACTGACGGTGGTAGTGAGTGAGTAGTGAGTAGCCCTCGGGGGGCGGGTAATTACCACTTTAGACGTCAATGTCAAAGAGAGAAGTGACAGATTTTCCATCATGGATGCGGGAGATGGCGTCACCCATGAGGCCAGCGATGGAAACAACAGAAACTTTATCACCATGCGCCATAGGCACTGAATCCGTCGTAATGAGCTCTTTAATAGCTGATTCGGCAATACGTTTGCGTCCCATTTCCCCAATAACACCGTGGGAAACTCCAGCATAAATACTCTTCGCTCCGTTATTTTCCAGGATCTCTGCTGCGGCACAGAGAGTGCCCGCAGTCTCTGTCATGTCATCTACAAGGAGGACATTACGCCCTTCTACGTCACCAATAACGTTCATTGCCTCAACTTTAGTTGCACTAACACGGTGCTTTGCAACAATAGCAAGTTCAGCACCCAGTTTATCGGCGTAGGACCGTGCCATTTTGACACCACCCACATCTGGCGAAACAACAGTGAGGTTACTCGCATCATCACCATGCTTTTCGCGCAGGTGTTTTATAAAGACAGGCTTAGCATAAAGGTGATCGACTGGGATATCAAAGAACCCCTGAATCTGAGCGGCGTGCAAATCCATGGTGAGAACACGATCTACACCGGCGGCAGAAATGAGATTTGCTACCAGCTTAGCTGTGATCGGAACACGCGGTTGGTCTTTACGGTCCTGACGGGCGTATCCGAAAAACGGCATCACCGCAGTGATACGGCCGGCACTTGCGCGCTTCGCCGCATCCACCATGATGAGCATTTCCATCAAGTTATGATTGGTAGGCGGACATGTCGGCTGCACGAGGTAAACATCCTCACCGCGGATGTTTTCGTTGATCTGAACGAATGTTTCACCGTCAGGAAACGAGGTGACGTGAACGTCTGCAAGTTTTTGTCCGAGGTGACTCGCGATGTCCTCTGCGAGTTTTTGGTGAGCCTTACCGCTGAATATTTTCATCTGATTTGACCTAATTTGGTGCTACTGCGGGGATCATGGAGTAACGGCTAGACATGACAACCCCAAAGCGTTCGGAGATCGATTATTTTGCTCCCTTGCCAAACAAAACAGCCGGTACCGTCATGACAAGTAACTTGACGTCATACCAGAGCGACCAATTATCGATGTATTCTAGATCCATTGCCACCCAGTCCTCCCACTCGGTAATATTGTTACGACCTCCAGCCTGCCACGTGCAGGTAATACCGGGTTTCACGCTAAGTCGGCGGCGGTGTTCAGATTTTTCAAATTTCTTAACCTCATAAACTGGCAATGGACGAGGGCCTACTAAACTCATATCACCTGTCAGCACGTTGAGCATCTGGGGTAGCTCATCGATACTCCATTTTCTGAGAAAACGAGCAAATGGAAATACTCGTGGGTCATTCTTAAGTTTGAAAACTGGGCCACTCATTTCGTTGCCAACATCTTTTTTAAGAGCCTCGAGCTTCGCCTCAGCATCCACAGACATGGTTCTGAATTTCCACATTTTGAATGACTTCCCGTACTTGCCAGCACGATCTTGGCGGAAAAATGCCGACGCGCCTGGGCTGGTTATACGGATACCGATGATCGCAAAAATCCAGACTGGAAATGTGAAGGTAATAAACAATGCTGCACCCACTCGATCCATCAACCCCTTGAGGAGCAGGGCCCACGAAAGCTCAGGTGTGGTGCGCAAGACAAGCATCGGCTTATTTCCAAGATTATCAAATGTCGGTCGTGATACTTGAGTTCGGATAAAGTCTGCGGATACCCATGCTTCAACACCCTGCTTCTCACAAAGCTCAACAGCTAACGAAATTTCGCGGAACACAGCATGCCGCGCAGCCACAATAACACGCTGGACAGATTCATCGTTCAGAATTTTTTCAAGCTCGTCTGGTTCACGCTCAGTGAGATCGAATTCCGCAACAACTTGCCAATAATCGGTCACCTCGGGGGGCATAAATTCTAAAAGCTCTATGATATCCTCTGGAGTCCCTGCAAGCACCACGCGCTCTTTGTTCCCCTCTTCAATGGCTGCCTTCCGCAACAAACGTCTCACAATGGCATCACGCAGTAACAACGACGCACCCGACAATACCAATGCGGTGGCCAGCACGATTCGACTCGATGGTGCCATTTGGAAAAACACCACCATCACCGCTACAGTGACGCCAATCAGAAGCAGGCACTGGAACATTTGCCGCAGCGATGTCCCCACCGTTTTGCGCATCATATTCCGGTAAAACCCAAATATCTCAAGGATTAGCGGAGTGAAGGGCACCACGATAAATAGCAACCAAGAGATTTCGGATAATCCGATCTCACCGGCATCGCCCATCCCAAATAACGGCTTTAATATGGGCCGTAACTTATCGCCCACCCAGAATGCCACAAATACCAAAAAAGCGTCACACAACTGTAACGCCTGAATAGAAAACTGTTCTCTTTGTTTGGAACCGAACATTTTAAAACTATGGAGAGTCTACTTCGAAAGAAAGATTTGTAACTGCTGTTATAGACGGATAGGCATCGCGTCTATTCTTTTTTCTTATCAATTACGAGAGGCGCTAGTTTGCGGATAAATTCCTCAAGCATCTTTTCAGACTGCTCTAGAGTGAATGCCGCCTCAGGCTTGATTAGACCTTGCTCTGCATAGACTTGGGTCACTGGCATGGAAAAAGTGGCATACGCCCATTGCTGGTCATATCCCTTAAACAACCTGTCCTTCATATCCTGAAACGTTCTCCCGTAGTGGTCCTCGGTAATCACGGTATGGCCAAAAAATGTGTAATACTGCACTCTCCTTATCTTCAATGACTTACCATCCCTTGTGATTGTCTGGTCACAGACGATTTCTCGCATCGGCAAATCCCCGCCATCAGCAAGAGCATCTTTGATTATAATTTTACGCTGCTTGGTAAAGTTCCAACCCTGCGACTTCAAACAACGTTCAGGTCGGTGGATACTATTATTGATATCCTTGCCAGAGAATACAACTGATACCTCCACCGAAGGTCTCAGTCGGTTATTTAAGTCAAAATACTCCACTCTCTCGAACTCAGTATCCTTGGCCAAAATTTTCAATTCATCCCCAGTCACTTCTTTTTTCTTGCCATACATGGCATCAAAACGCTCCGGAAGATTACGCTGCAGCATTGAGAGCTTAATCTCCCCAGCCTTAGGCAGCAGCCAAATAGATGAAAACCCCAAGACGAGAACTAGAGCGAGAATGTAGAGACGCGTAGTGACTCCAGTTTTGAAGTCTTGAGATTCTGGAGTCTTGGAGTCCTGAAGTTCGGAAGTAGGGGGGGGTGTAATCTCGGATGGCATGGGAAGGAGAAGTTTTGAAGTGCTCGTGTCGGGGGGGCGAAGTGCGGGTGCTATACTTTACTGATCAAATATTTAATGCAGCCGCCGAGTAATTTTTAAATCTCAACAGCTTGTTGAACTTTGGGTTAAATGTCTGATGATAAATAAGGGAAGTAAGCTCACACGCTTTTTCCCACGCTGGGATATCTTTGAATTGTGCAATACACATAAATATCTCGGAATTAAGAACCATAAACTAAATAACTTCACTCCTGCGTGCGTACTCGCACTACTTTGCGGTTTTCTTTCCAGTTGAGAAGCTTATCGATGAGGAATAATCCAGTAAGAGCTACAGGGAAAAAAAACAAAAGTCCTGCCCAGTCATGGTAAATGCCAGATCCGAATTCACTATAACCCATTTCAGAAAGAACTAGGATTGTAAATATACGAAGGAAATTAGCACCCATTGAAAGAGGTAACGAGCAAGCGAACAAAAAAGCCTTCTTCCATATACTTTTCTGAGTGTAATAGGCATAGATCGCAGAAATCATGACCAAAGCCATTACTGATCGTATCCCACTGCACCCCTCAGCAATCTTCAGTTCGTTCCAGCTACCATCAGCCGAGTAAATATTATTACCAGCAATGATGAGATCCATACCAAAAAATGTGCCTACTTGATAACACGACTTGGTCACCATAACCTGCAGCCCGTTAGTAGCCTGCTGCAGTCCTGGTAGAGTAATAGCAAAATACCAGAAGAATGCCGGAAAGAGAACATGCCGAGCCACACGCCAACCGTAGACAAAATACACACCTCCAAAAATTAAAAAGGGCAACCCAAACAACGCGATTCTGGGCTGCAGTGTTCTGACAGATGCCAGAAAAAGCAAGATCCCAAATACGACTGATACCATGCCTAGGGAGGATGACTTTATTGGTTCAGCTTTCATAGTTTTCCACGCCATCGAAATGAAAACTGCAAACAAAACTGGCACTGCCCACCCATGTATAAAATCGCCTCTCCAAGCATCAACCATCCATAAAATGACACGATCTTTAGATGTCGATGAATTTGGGAATACAGGATAAATTAACCAAAAAAATAGCACCGCTAAACCAGTCAACATGACAGGCAATATTGGTGAGTTAGATAAATTTTTAACCTTCATAAATAGTATGTGTTTGGCACGGCGAATCGATCAATGTTTATTCTGCTTATCCATGGCATCCATCTCTTTTTTTGAGGATAATATGTACACTACAATAACAATAAAGATGCCCGCGGAGTAGAGGATGATGAATTCCCAGAAAAGTCCAATGATCCAAGCAACTGATATACCTAGCCGATAAACTGGTTCATCAATATAGATTCCTACCGCTTTTTTTAATCTCCACCACCACCCGCGGGTTCTCAGGTCTGATCGTGTGCGATCAGCCTCATAAAGCACTAATTCCTTAAGCCACATCCAGACGCTGAGAGTCACACGCAAAAACAAAGCACATAATAACACTCGCAGAGTATAATCAGGTCTTTCCTCAAAATACGGGCAATAATAGTGCCCCGCTGCATAGGCCATAACACAGGGAAACATCATTCCCGACCCCAAGTCTGAAATCTTATCCATCAATACCCCAAAGCTACTACCTTGACCGGTGACTCTGGCAAGGGGCCCATCTGCACAATCCAGAATGTAACCCAACTGCAAGCCAACGATTAGTATGACGCCTGCTAAAATATGATCTGCACCCATCAAGTAGACAGCCAGAGGAGTAACTACTGTCACAATTGCAGAAATTAGAGAAACGGCATTCGGCGTCAAACCCCATCGAGATGCCCAGAGTGCAAAAAAAGCTCCAAGTCGATAGCTTACATTGAGTGTAAACCACATCGACTGCTTGCCACGCATCGCCCAGAAATCTTCATAGCTATGAGTTTTTGACTCCATTATTAGATCTTTTTTAAACTTATTTCGACGTGACCGCAAGAATCGAGTGTAATCCTTGGATCGATAGTTTTCTTGGATTATTATTAACCCTATCGGGATTGAACCCGTCTTTAATAATCAACTCGTGCTGTTTTTTATTGGTGATGCCCGCTGCACTCAAACTATTAGGAAGACCCAAATTCTTTATCCGCTCACGAATAGCCTCAGCAGCATCCGTAACCGAGCTACAGCTAAGCATCATAGCAATTTCGGTCATAACACGCCTGACATATTCAACCCCCCGATGATCCAAAACATCCTCATTTCCTACCGCCTCATTGTATTTATAAATATCAGGTAACATCAGACCGACCGCATGACCATGCATCAACCCAAAATGTATTGTTAAAGCATACGACAAAGCGTGTGGTGCAGTTGTCTTCGTTAGATTAATTGCCATTCCTGCAAGACATGCAGCCTTAGCCATCTCTCTAATCGCAGCTTTATCATGATCAATAACCGCGGGAAGCATGAACTCCCACGTGAGACAAATCGCACGCCGTGCAAGATTCTTTGATTCATCAGTAGAATGAATACTCCAATAGGACTCCACTCCTTGGCAAAAAGCATCCAATGCTGCTGCTGCTGCAATATCTCGAGGAACAGAGGATAATATAGAAGGTAATAACCATGCAGCGTCGGGTAGAAGCTTAGGATGAGCAATAGAATGTTTCACAGCACCATCATATAATACTGCAAATTGGGTCGCTTCACTACCTGAACCGGCAGTTGTAGGCAATGCGAACAGCGCCGCAGACGAAGGCTTAGCCTCTCTGTCGGAACAAAGCACCTTATCTATTTGGTCACTAGCTTGACGGAAACACTTAATCAGTTTGGCAACATCAATAACACTACCACCCCCCACCGCAATGATCGCACTAAAATTGATGCCACTGATTTCATCTAAAATACGGCAAAGATCACTTTTTTGGGGGTTCGTCTGAAAATCAAAAACCCGCGTAACCTCGCGCCCCTCAAGGAGCGGCGCCAGCAAGAGTCTTGCACCACTAGCTTCGTAACTTGCGCTGCCCGTGACCAATAAAATTGAATGATGCTTGTCTGCATCGAGCATAGCTCCCAACTCACCTAACGAATCTTCGTCTAAAAACACATTACAGTTTTTTAGTTCTAACATTTAACTAAACTTATGGCTGTAAAAAATTCATGAACCCTTTTTTGTTTCTAACCGGCGTGCTGGTTGGCCGGCCAAGGTCTGGCCGTGAACCTGGTAAAACGTAAATCTCCAATAACACGGGCGCGCCAAGTTCCCGCAATCTCGACATCTCCTGACGTATGCCGTCCTCTGAGTCAACCCGAACAACCTCTTGATAACCACAAGCCTTTGCAACAGCTGGAATATCAATATCAAAACCCACCGTTGGCTGGCCACCAACGGAATCATGTTTGCCATTATTGACGACAATGTGGATCAGGTTGCCCCCCTTATACTGACCTACGATTGCCAGTGACCCCATGTGCATAATCACAGCACCATCACCATCGATGCAATAAACACGTTTTTGTCGATTCGACAGGGCGATCCCCATCGCGATCTGAGAACAATGCCCCATGCTGCCAACTGTGAGGAAGTCCTGTGCGTGCCCTTGGTTATTCCTTTCCCGGCATTCATAAATTTCACGTGAAATCATACCGGTCGTGGCAACCACCACGTCGTCATCGGCAATTTCATCCAACACAATTTCGAGTGCCTCCTCTCGCTTCAGCGTAAGCTGACTACATCCGTCATCCTTGGTTTGTTTATCGTAGGAAGCAAAAGTATTCTTCCTGACGACCAAGGCAACAGGTTGCTGGAGCTCTTGAGCCTTTACTTTCATCTTTTCTAAAACAGCCCGTGCTTCGTTGTCAGTATCCGGCAATATGGCATAGGGTATTCCCATGGTGTCGAGCATCTCTAGGGTCACTGCACCCTGTTTCACATGTTGTGGTTCATCTTTCAGGCCAGGTTCACCACGCCAGCCAATCATCAATAACATTGGGATCGAATAGACTTTTTTATCGGTCAATGACAATAATGGGTTCACTGCATTACCCAAACCTGAGTTTTGCATATACACCATACCCAGACGACCCGTTGCCAGATAACTACCTGTTGCCAATGCAATTGCAGCGCCTTCATTAGCCGCGATAATGTGATGATCTTTTTTAGCCAGCTCTGTGATGCATGCGCATATTTCCTTGAGCAAGGAATCAGGAACGCCGGTATAAAAATGTACCCCTACATCTGTTAGCGATTGGTAAAATGTTTTGCAGGTGAGCATAGGCGGAAAAGTCTTGGAGTCTAGAAGTTCAGAAGTCTGGAGGTCGGGGAGTATAAGAAGATTTACGAGTGACGATTGACGATTGTTGAAATCAAAAGTTTGGGAAGGTATTTGGGAATCTTACAGCGGCTATGGCGGCGGGGTTAAAACGACCGAGACGGACGCACTACGAATACCTGACGCCGGATATCTGTCTCCTGACACTCGGCAACCTACTCATTCTTCAATCAATGTGATGATATCTTTGACCGGCATACATAACTCATCAGCCTCGAGGCTTCGTTTATTTTTTAGAATGATTTCCGCTGTATTTGTCATTGCTGGGTAGGCACTTCTCAGTAAATGGTTCGCATAAATGACAACATTAAATCCGATGTCTGACAATTCATCTTCATATAAATGCCTATAGCTAGTAGGCACACAAACAAGCGGCACTCTCTTCTCTAGTTGCTCATAGGCATTACAAAACTCTCTAATTTCCGCACCGTCTTTTTCGCGACTATGGATCATGATAGCATCCGATCCAGCTTCGATATATGCCTTGGCACGCTCTAATGCATCCTCCATTCCTTGGTTGGCAATCAAACTCTCAATACGTGCCACAATCATGAACTCATCAGTAACCTGAGCCTGTTTTCCTGCGTGAATCTTTTCACACATAACATCTTTTTCTAACAGCAATTGGGGGCGATCCGATCCAAAGAGCGAGTTTTGCTTTAAACCCTGTTTATCCTCGATGATGACTGCTGAGACACCCATACGCTCCAGCAATTTTACCATTTTCGTGAAGTGCTCCACAATACCACCAGTGTCACCATCAAAAATAATAGGCTTAGTAGTTACATCAAGGATTTCATTGATTGTCTGCGCTCTTGATGTGAGATCGACAAATTCAATGTCAGGTCGTCCCTTGACCGTAGAGTCAGTAAGACTACTCAACCAAATCGCATCAAACTCATCTATCCTACCATCTTTCTTTACCTGACAATGCTCAACAATCAGACCAGAGAGCCCATTATGAGCTTCCATAACCCTAACAATTTTTTTTGCCTCGATGAGTCGACGTAATTTACCGAGCCTAACACCTGGTGTTGTCCCAATGTCTTTAACCGCCTTATTCAATTTAGTTGATGACAATCCATCAGTATACTTAGGTTCAATCAGCTCGCCGCCCCACTTGTTGAGCACCTCGATTACCCTTGCTCGAGTTTCCTGCTGAGGACCGCTTTTCCAATCGTCTCCATGAACCACAAAATCAGGCTTCACTGCTTCAAGATTAGCCACATAGTCGAGAGTTTCTTGAGGCATTACTTTTACAACTCCCTTGACGTTTTCAATAATTTGTTTGCGATGCTCAAAAGGTAAACAAGGAAGCCTTTTATAACTGGCGATTGCTTTATCAGTTAATAACCCAACGACAACATCACCATATCCTCGGGCAACTTCGATGATATTAATATGGCCAGGATGGATTAAGTCGGCACTCATACCGACATATACTTGCTTCTTTTCACTCATAGTTATGATATATTTATGGTAATTTTTCTGGAGACAGCGCCACAAGATTATCGACGATAATACCTAGCTGGACTGGAGCAATCCACGCAACAACAACTATTTAATATGGCAAGGAGACGCTTTACTTAAATACTGCTGCAACTGAACTCACGACCAAGACAATATTTCTGTACCCCCATACTAATGATAGAGAATTTATTTCTTAGTCACCCACACCAGTTTTTTTAAAAAA
>Ga0206131_10003980_pt1 | contig 16539 bp, 6 predicted proteins | sample Helgoland_Spring_FD_148636 | JGI IMG/M metagenome (GOLD analysis project Ga0206131, IMG submission 148636) | Pelagic subsurface seawater microbial communities from Kabeltonne, Helgoland, North Sea - Helgoland_Spring_Bloom_20160517_1 | ecosystem: Environmental > Aquatic > Marine > Epipelagic ...
TGGCATCCTCATGGACGTGATCCGCACCACCTTCTCCATCATCATGGACGCCTTCTTCCACCTGCTCAAGGCGGTCATGGGCATACTCAAGATGCTCGTGAAGTCGGGCATGCTGACGACCGTGGTCACCATCGGCGTCGACTTTGCCATCATCCTGCTCACCGAGATCGCGCTGCCTATGCTCTTTGCGGCCATCGACGCGCTCATGTGCCTGCTCGACTACTTCAAGCCGAGCGGTTGGAACGAGCAACTGGAGTGCATCGAAAACACGTGCTTCAAGGGTCCCGACGCGGCGGCGGACCTTCTCGCCTTCTTTTCGCTGAAGATCGTCATCGACCGATTCACGGCCATCATGGACGCGACGCTCAACTCGCGCACGGGCAAGCGCTTCTTCAAGCCGCCCAAGTCGGGCGCCTTCAGCAGCAAGGGGCGCGTCAAAGACCCCGTCTCGGGCCGGGTGGTGGACAACAATGAGCCGGCGAGCGCGGAGGCAGCCAACCCCATGTACGAGTTCGACTTTGCGGGCGCGTGGGAGGACTTCATCGGAACCACTGGCGCCGACGAGTGCGCCAAGTGCTTCTCGTGCAAGGTGCCAGAGCTGCGCATCCTCTGGTGGTTTGTGGCCTCGATCGGCTCGCTCGTCTCGCCGTCCAACTTTGCGCAGTACGCGGGCAACGTCACCGACAACTGCCAAGACAACGGGCAGTGGTACAACAACGCATGCGGCCCGTGGGGCACCGAGCTGCTGCCGTACGGTCAGTGGCTACAGGGTGGCTACACCGCGGGCATCGCTCAGATCGATGCCAACATCTTCGACTCGTACGCGGCGTCGATCATCGACCTCAACGAGCGCATCGGCGCGGGGCGCGACCCCTTCTTTGCGCAGTACGTGCAGGCGGCGCACCAGTGGCAGTCGGTCGACCCCGAGAACATGGAGGAGCGCGCGCTCGCGTTCATCTACCATACCTGCCGCAACATGCGCCACGAGGCCGACGAGAACGGGCTCACCTACGACCAGCCCCAAAAGTACCAGGACCTGGACGCCAACTCGGTCGCGCGCACCTCGTCGCAGTTCATGTACGACACGTGCCGCCGCTTCAAGTACGAGATCTTCACGCCCGGCGGCCGGTGGATGCACAACGTGGGCTACCAGTTCAAGGCGTGCGGCGCGGACGCGGTGTGGTGCAAGAAGGAGAAGATCAAGTGCCTGAACACGTGCGGCGGCACCGACGGCTCCCTGTACAAGCACGACTTTGCCACCATCGTCAGCAGCACCGAGCTGAGCCAGTTTGTGCTCGGCGACGGCTTCGACACGCAGGCGGCCGCCGACTGCACCGTGCGCCAGTACACCTTCAAGGTGCCCGTCTTCCAGGGCGGCGACTCGTTCGCCACCTTTGCGGCGCGCATACGCGTGCGCTCGGGCATGACGGCCATCTCGACGGAATTCTGCAACGCCAACGCGCTCAGCTGCGGCGTCATCCAGAACGTGCTCGAGAAGGCGCCCGGCTTGGTGTTCGTCAACGGCGCCTTCCGGCACAAGTACTCGCTCGTGGCGCCCTCGCCGCCGCCCCTGCCCCACGCGCCTCCCCGGCTCTTCAGCTACGCTCCTCGCCCACCCTCGCCGCCGCCGCCGCCCGGCACGCCGCCGCCGTACTATGCGGTGCGTAGCAGCGATTGGAACCAACACACGCACCGAGCACCGCTCTCGCCGCACCACACCCCAACCCCCACCCAACCCTGCACAGGACGCCGAGCCGTGCCTGCCGCTGCCGCGCCTCACCGACTACGGGCTGGACATCACCACCGACGCGGTGGACGGCGCCGAGACCGAGGAGCGCGCGAGCTGCCTGTTCGCGCGCCGCGTGCTGGATGAGAAGCGCCGCGCGAGCGCCTGCTTCGCCCACATCGCCTTCCCCTACCCCCCTCCGCCACCCGTGCGCATCGTGCAAGACACGGCGGCCGCGTCCAGCCTCTGGCGGCAGCGCGAGCGTTTGGGCGACCTGGAGGCGTACGAGGCCCCGCGCAAGACCGACATCAAGCAGTGGGAGGAGGACACCGACACCGCGATCCAGCAGACCGACGCGCTGATCGACGCGCTCGGCGAGAACAACCCCATCCTGCGCGACCTGCTCGCGACCACCAAGCAGGAGATCTACGCCGCGGGTGTCGGCGAGGGCCGGCGGCTGCTGCAGCGGCGCGAGTACAACGTGCGCATGACCGACGAGCTCATCACCGCCGAGATCATGGAGTTTTACGGCAAGGGCGGCATCCCTGGCGTGACCATCGCCTCGTGCGAGTCGCTCTGCGAGGCGACGGCGCAGCTGGACAATGCGCACCCCGACGCCATCTGCCGTGCTTTCGCCTTCAAGCGCGCCTCCCCCTTCTCGTACGTTGACAAGACGGGATGGTGCTACTTGCTCAAGAGCGCCGGCGCGTGCAAGATTGCCGACTTTGGCGTCGAGCTCTACACGCGCCAGATCGAGTCGGAGCGCCAATGCTCCGCCACGGCGCCGGGGCTCGACAGTGCGCCAACGCCACAGAACGCCACACCCGACCCTCCGCTTGACCACGCACCCCCTAACCCTTTGCCAGATCCGCTCTGCGTGGGCCTCCCGAGCACGCGCGACGACGCGCGGCTGCTCACGCACGCCGACGCGGCGGCCATGGCCGCGCAAGTGCCCGACATGAACTACCCGGCGCCCGGCGCGGGCGGGCTGCCGCTGCCGCGCACGATCGTCGAGTCGATGTCCATGCTCGCTTTTGCAAGGAGATTTGCAATACTGCAACCCCACCCCACGCACACGAAGCACGCGGGGCACACTTTTCACCCACCCCTCGCACGCTTGCAGGCAACAAGGGGTCGTCGCGTTCTGGGGGCGCAGCCCCTCGACCGAGGCGGGCGACGTGCACATGCACTGGCCCACCGAGGACGCGAGCACGCTCATCTACCGCAAGGGCGAGAGCCGGTGCATCCTGATCTCCTCGGGCCTCGGCCCGCGCGCGCACATGTACGCGCACCTCAAGCCGTGCGACTCCAAGCAGGCCTCGGGCCTGCTCACGGTGGCCGCCGCCGCGGCGCCGCCGCCGCCGCCGGGCGTCAAGACGCCGCACTTCTACGACCCCGTGCGGGCGCCGCCGCCGCCGCCCGGCATCAAGCGCGCCTCGCTCGAGGTCTACGTGCGCAAGGAGGTCCGGCCGCGCGTCGTGGCCATCTGCGACGGCGGGCTCGAGGGCGGCCAGCACCGCGAGATCTGCCTGGCCGTCGCCGAGAGCCTGGGCAAGTACCAGCCGATCGCCGGCTACGGCATGGTCGCGCCCTTTTGCGAGAAGATCTGCTGGCACAGCTGCAACGGCGAAAGCCACGCCGGCGGGCAGGCGCGCCAATATCTTAGACACATTACACAACCCTGCACACCATGCCTTACACAACGCTGAAGAAGTGGCCAATCTTTGCCTGCACGACAACGCCGGCAACGTTCACTTTCTTGTTCTGCTTTGCCTTCATCGCTTTCTGGAAAGCTGGCGTTGGAAGTGTTCCATTCCACAAAACGGGCCAAGAATCCGTGCCCTGTTGCAGCAGCTCTTGGTTTGTTGGCAGCGCAATCTTCTTCTGGTTGTTTGTCAACTCGCCAAACGGGTTGCGCAGCTCGTAATCGCAACCAAGATTCGCCTTGGAGTTGGCTCGCCGTATGTCTTCCGGATTGGAGAAGTCGTACCAGAAACACGGGATCTTGTGCGCAACGCTCCAAAACCACCCGTAGTTGTGCATTCTCATGCCTGGTTTGAGGCACGACTCAAAATGGCGCTCGGCATCATCACCGGACGCAAACTCAGTGTACGTAAACGACACCGAGTCCTCATCAACTTCTTGGCGTTTGATACAATGCGCGATACGGTTGCGAATGTTGTGCAGAAGCCGTCTTCCAAGTTCCTCCTTCCTGCGCTTCAAATTGCGTGCGGTAGCAAGCGCTGTTGCAAGGCTCTTCTTGGCACGCTCTCGGGAAAGACGGAACTTCTCCGTCTTCTTGTGCTTGGCAATGCTCCGAGCTCTTGCGTCGCTCTGGTTGTACCTTTTCTCAGAAGCTTTGACGCGTGGCAAGCTGCGGTACACCTTCCTCTTTGCACGCACTTCGGGAAGTTTGATGCGCTCAAGCACGCGGAACTTCTTGTACTCGTGGTACCTTGCAGTCTCTTGTTGTCGCACTTCTGCCTTTTCTTCTTCCGTGCGCCGTTGCATCTTGGTCACATGCCTCTGCTTTGCTGCTATGCCTTTTGGGCCATTCCGGTAGGCCTTTGCCTTCTCAAGACAACCGACGCAACGAGTCGAAAACGTCTCAACGCCTTTGCGGGTTTGCTTCCGGAACGCTGCTTCCGGCTGCTTTTTTCTGCATTTCACACACACAATCATCGCCATATGCTTCTGTATTGCCACTCAACCAACCCAACCTTAGCGACAACTCCTAAAATTTCAGGACGACGGCTTCACCGAGTGCCCGAGCGAGAGCTGCGCCCAAGACTCGTGCCTCGACTTTCTGCTTCGGTGCGGCTTTGCCCTCGACAAAGCACCTCGGCGCCTGCGCTCACCCCCTCTACGCGCCTTGCCGTGCGCAGGGAGTGCCCGCCCGGGGTGCACGATGCCATCCAGACCCACTACGACTCCAAGTGCGCGATGACGCCGCCGTCGCCGCCGCGCCCGCCGTACTCGCCTTCGCCCTCACCCCAGGGCCAATTCGACCCCTCACCGCCGCGCCCGCCGCCGCCGCCGCCGCCGCCCGCGCCCTACTTCCAGCAGCGCGAGCGCGACCTCGAGACGGACTACGACCCCGACTGCGAGATCGTCTCGTACGCCACGTGCCGCGGAATCGTCGCCGACTACGCCGCGCAGCACGGCACGGCCAACGTGCTGCGCCTCTCGTTCGCGCCGTGCGAGGGCCTCGACCTCGACGAGGGCTGTTTTAGGGGGTGCTCCTACGGCGGCTCCAACGGCGGCATCTACCACAATCTGCTGCCAGACATGCTTGCCGAGTTCAACGCGTCCAACCCGCTCCGGTGCAGCCTCTCGGAGCTGCCCTACTGCGCGTGCGCCAACAAGCCCGTCATCTTCCACACGTTTCCGCCACCGCCGCCGCTCACGTACACCGAGAACTACCACGCGTACCCGGCGTACGCGGAAGACGAGCACGTCATTGGCGGCGGCGCGGAGGGCCTCTTTGACGCCGAGCAGGGCCAGGCGTCGGCGCTCGTCAAGCGCATCTCCAACGTGCACACCATCGACCTCGCGCTGCGCTCGAGCCACCGCACGCTGTCGTGCCCCGGCGAGAACGATGGCGAGCAGGCGTGCGCGCGCAACTGCGCCGCCGAGCACCTGACAAAGCTTCGCGCCTTCACGGTCACGGGGCTGGTCGAGTCGCCCTCGCTGCCTCCGAGCGCGCCCTCGCCCGCGCCCTCGCCCTCACCGCCGCTGCCACCGTACACGCCCTTCTCCGAGTGCCAGACCACGTGCGAGGGCGTGGCCGCGGGCGACACCAGGTGCCGCGACGGCGGCAAGGGCTCGTGGCTGCCCACCGTCTGCCCGTACGCGACGCAGTGCGCGCAGTGCGGCTTCCGCGAGAACACGCGCGAGATAGAGTCCGACGACACGTGCGCCACGGCCAACAATGGCGTGTGCGAGGACGGCGGCTTCGGGTCCGAGACGTTCTTCAACGACCCGTTCTACCCGGACGTGGGCCAGACGACCAACTGCGGCCTGGGAACCGACGCCACCGATTGTGCGGACTACGGGCCGCGCACGTCGCAGGAGATCGGCTCCGAGGCCTACCAGGGCGTGACCAACGAGACCAGCCCGGCGCCGCCGCCGCCACAGCCGCAGGAGCCGCCGTTGCCGCCGCCTCCACCCTTTGCCTTTGACGGCAACCGCGACACGTGCCGCGCCAAGTTCTACCCCGACCCAAACAATGCCAACGCGTGGCTCTTTGACTGCTCCGGCAGTTCCATTGAAATTGCTGCGAAGCGTGCCGGCACGTGGGTCAACCCCGCGACCGGCGTGGCGGAAAGGGCGTGCCCGGCAGTCGAACCAACGGATTCCAAGCACGTGTGCTCCGACGGCGGCTACGACGCCGTTTCCATCCTGTGGACTGGCGCCTACCTGAGCACCAACCCGGTGTCGACGGTGTTTGCGTGCGATTACGGCACGTCCACGCGGGACTGCAACCCGCGCACGCAAGACGCCGACACGGACATCCATTGCACGCGCAACGGCAACGACCCGAGCGGCTCGTGTCACGACTCGTGCTGGGTGGACGACGCTGGAAACGTCTTCCACACCGACGAGCAATTCGACACGAACACCGAGGCCAATGGGGGCACCACGGTGGTGGACACGCGGTGCCACGACGGCGGGCCCAACTCCGTGTCCAACCGGTGCGGCTTCGGCACGCAGAGCACGCGCTGCGGTCCGGCGCGCACCGTTGCGTACTGCACGCCCTTGACCATTGAGACTGGCGATTGCGACGCCTACAATGTGAGCGCCGTGACCGGCCTTGCAATGGGGTACCGCCGTCGCCTCTCCGCGTCCCTCAACATCGACTTTCCGCCGCCGCCGCCGCCGCCGCCTCGGGACGTGGGCGCCGCAACGGCGGACCCGCCGCCCTCGCCGCCGCCCTCGCCCTCGCCCTTTCCGCCCTCGCCGCCGCCGCCGCCGCCGCCGCCGCCGCCGCCGCCGCGCCTCGACTTTGAGAGCTGCACGTGCGTTCTTGTGCCATTCAAACACCTCATTTTATTCTTAGATGCCCATACCTACCTCCCGTTGCAAACTTTCCATCCTATTGTCACAGGTGCAGCTGTTTCGTTGAGGACTCAAACAAGTCAAGAATGCACTTGAACCCACATTCCTCCTTACGAGTTGCAAAGTTTTCCCCACACGCCATGCAGGAACGAGGGCACGGCCATGTCGGGCTGGAGCGACATCGCGCTGCGCGCGCGCGCCACAACCCCCATTCCCTCGGCGGTCATGTACAAGGCGCACACCGTGCTCACGCGCGGGCGCAGCACGCTCGAGAAGGGCTACCTCTGGATCAAGGGCCAGAACGACGGCGTGATCCGGTACGTCAACGCGCCCGCGTACAACGCGCACGCCGCGCACCTCGCCTCTGGCTGGCAGCAGGACGACGCCAAGGCGGCGTCGATGCTGCTGGGCATCTACGACCTTCCCGCGTACATGGGCCACCGGCCGTACTTCTGGCCCGCGGGCGCCTTTGGCTACGAGCACATGCCCGACTCGATCGCGGGCACAGCGGCCATCGCCTTCTGGCGCGACATCTGCTCGTCGCTGTGCTACCGTTGGCACGACGACGACGTGGAGATGATGCAGGTGGACCTGCGCCCCGGGCTGTTCCAGGGCGACCGCACGGACATGGTACGGTCCAAGTGTTACTGCTACGCGTACGACGACCTGGCCAAGCTCAACATGACGGGCCAGGCGACCGAGGCGTCGCACGAGGCGCCCAACGACGTGGCGATGGCGCGCTTCCTCTCGACGGCCAAGCTGGTCAACAACTACGTGGGCAAGGTGGTTGGCATCGACGAGGGCCTGCGGTACCGCCGCTTCATCAACACGTACGCCGTGCACCGCGACCCGTGGGAGAGCTACTTTGTGGTCGAGGAGCAGGCGAGCGTCTTCCACCGGCTCGCGCTCGAGCCGGGCTACCACTTTGAGGACGCCACGCTGAACACCGCGGGCCTGGCGTACAAGACCGCAAACAACGTGGCCGACCTCAACGCGTGCATCCGCGAGTGCGTGGTCCTTGGCCCAGCGCCCCCCACCGGCGCTCCGCCCGACCCGGTGCGCCAGCGCCGCATGAACTTTGCGACCCTGGTCTTCAACGAGGGCGAGACCGGTGTCAACTGCTGGTGCTTCGATCAGGACCTGATCAGCCCCGCAAACGACCACCTGATCATCCACGACGCCAGAGCGACCGGGCTCAAGAAGAAGGTGTACCGCACCAAGCTGTGCGTGGGAGTGGCCGGAGGCAGCGAACGCAGCGTGGTCTACCGCAAGGGCGTGCGCGGCGCCAACGCGGTGTGCCTCGGCATGCCCGTCGGCGCGGGCATGATCCTGGCCAACGGCTCCGTGTTTCTGAGCCGCGACGCCGCCGACGACACGCGGCCCATCGACGTGCAGTGCAAGTCCGCGTGCGACGCCCACCCCGACTGCGCGCTCGCGCACTCGTTTGTGAGCGCACGCACCGCTTGAACCCCGCGACGCGCGCCCGCCTCGCCGCTCACCCGTGCCGCCGCTTTTGCTGCTGCCCAGGTCGAGACCTTCAGCGTGCAGCAGATGGCGCACGCGCTGCCGCCGCCGCCCTCGCCGCCCGCGCCGCCCCTGCCGCCGCCACCAAGGGTGCCCCCGCTTCCGCCCATGCCGCCCGCGCCGCCGCCCGACGGCGTCCTCGGCCTGCGCACGTGGTCGCCCGGCAGCTACAACAGCCGGCCCGAGGGGCCCGACGACGCGTCCAACGCCTTCTTCTACCTGTACTGCGGCTTTGGTCCCTCGTGCGGCGGCAGCGGCGACACCAGCGAGACCGGCTTCCGCGCGCCCTTCCACAAGTCGGTCTCGCAGATCTCCGTCCTGACCACGGCACGCCGCATGATCGACCAGGGCACGTACCGCTCGAGCGCGTGCCCGTACGAGTGCAGTAATGCAGTGCGATCTCAAACCCCAAACCTACTCCACATGTCTAACCTTGTAGTACTTTCCACTCACCGTGCGTGTTTGTTGTGGCAGCGCGCAAGATCACGCGGCACGGGGTGGTGCAGAGCAACGAGGAGAACATGCTCTCGGGCCTCGGGCTGCTCGGCGAGCAATTCATCTACCCGGGGCACGAAGACGATCCGGGCAAGGGCTTCTCGCGCTTCGCCACCTCGGGTGGAAGCGCCGGCGAGGTGGGCAGGTTGCACGCGCTGCACATGAGCCACAACGTGACCATCGACCAGTGCGACGAGATCGTGCGCCGGCACCAGCTGCTCGCCCCGCACGGCGTGTGGCTCGTGGACCAGCAGCACGAGGACGGTTTTGTGTCGGCGGAGCGGGTGGGCGATTGCGGCCTCTTCATGGGCGCGCGCTCGTCGGTGGACGCCGACATCTGGCGCGCCTTTTACCGGTACGCGCGCATGGTCCTGCGCCTGGGGCACGTCGACACGTGGATCGACGACGACATCATCAGCGCGGTCGTGCATTCGTCGGAGGAGCACGAGTGCAACGCGGCCACCTCCAACGTGTGCCTCTGGTGGTCCGAGTTCGACCTCGACGACGAGGAGTTCAGCTGCCGCCCCAAGCGCGACGCGAGCAACATCGTCACGCCCTCCATCCTGCTGGCAACGCTCGCCGGGAACAGGGTGGACTACCCGCCGCCCTCGCCGCCGCCTCCCGAGCCGCCCTCGTCGCCGCCCGCGCCGCCACCGCCCCCCGGCGCCATACGCTGCGAGCTCTCGGGCATCGCGTCCACGAGCGGCTACAAGGTGCCCGCGTGGGACCTCAGCCTGGGCCGACACGTGCCGGTGCAGAAGAAGTGCTGGCGCTGGGATCCGGGCAACGACTGGCCACCCTTTGTGGCGCACCGCGACGTGTACATGGAGCGCGACCGGTGCGCGGGCGCGCGCTCGCGCGACGTGCAGTGGGATGGCGGCTTCAAGCAGTCGCTGATCGCCAAGGACACCTTTGACCCCTTCTACGACAACAACAACGATTGCCCGTACAAGGCGCGCGTCCACCCCGATTACGTCGAGCACCAGCGGCTCAGCAACCACCTGGACGACGGCGCCGAGTGCTCCGACGGCCACGACGACACGCAGAGTGCCACCACCAATGCGGATCCGCGGTGCGAGATTGGCACCAACTTGGACAGCTGCGGCGTGCGCAAGAACCTGGTCGTCTTTGGGTATGCCTTCCTGCAGCCCTTCGTGCCGTACAGCCCTCCCGCCGGCACGGACGACTCGGGCGACCTGAACCCCGCCTTTTACGAGATCGCACCCATGCCAGATGGCACCACGTACTCGGGGCTTGGCAAGATGGACTCGGATTGGTGCATCATCAGGGACGGAGGCGCGCCGCTTTGGGCCAAGAAGGGCGAGGGGGCGTTAAACGCGGCGACGGCGGGGACGCACGAGTGCAGAGACGGCGGACCTGGGTCCATTGGCGACGAGTGCTTCTACGGCACGGACCAGGCGTGCGGCAGGCGGCGCTTTGCGTTTGCCTTGGAGGACGCGGGGCCGGATGTGCCCGACGACTCGTGCATCCCGGGCACGACAACCTGGGACGACGGCTCTGCGCAAGGGTACGGTCCCAACAACGGGATATGCGAGGATGGGCTGATGTGGTCGTGGTATGCGCCGGGCAGGAACCCGTGCGCGCCCAACACCGACAAGACCGACTGCGGCTACCGACCGCCCAAGCGGCCGGTGCGCATCGGCAAGATTGCCGAGGCCGACACGTGCGGCATCACGCCGTTCCCGTTCAACCCCACCAACGACGACAACCCCGCGTACGACTACGCCTCCGCCTGCTACGACTACAGCGACGACCTGTTTCACAGCAACGAGCCTCGGATGCGGCATGGAGGCGGCGCGGATACTCCGGACGAGGAGTGCGGCCGCGGCACGCAAACGCGCATCTGCAAGCAGGTTGCCGACGACACGGTCAAGTTGCGGCTGACGAACACGGCCGACCTCACCCTCGGCCTGATCAATGGCAAAGACGCCAAGGTTGCGGAGACGCGAGAGGACCCTCAGGGCTCGCTCGCGTACAACAATCACCGGTACCACGACAAGGCCACGTACATGAATCCCAACCTCGTGGGAAGGGGCAAGTGCAGGTCGGCAAACAACCTGCTGCATGACTCGAACGGTAACTTGATCAAGCCGCGCATGTGGCACTCACACCGCGCCGTCGGCGGCAAGATGATACCGGAGCCCAACCCCGCCCTTGGCATCAAGCCGTACGCGATCTGGTACGACGACGGGGACTACGGCGGATCGTTTGTTCAGACCGTTGGTCTGAACCAGGCCGTTGGTCGGTTGAGACAGAACATTGCAAACTGGCCCAAGCACATCTGCAGCGACGGCGGCCCGGGGTCCGAGCGCATCACCTTTGAGTTCGGGCCTGGTCGCGAAAACGTAAACTCGATCAGCGCCTACGAGACTGCGACCCAAAGATACTTCTATGACTTTGGGTGCCCGTACGGTTCGCAGCCGGGGGTGTGCCCGGACCGCGAGGGGCTCGAGGAGTACCAGGAAACGATGGACGAGATGGACCAGCCAAGCGGGCCAGCGTTCGCCAACTGCTACGACGAGGACGTGCCCGACTACGAGTGCTGCCACGCGGTGCACGAGTTCCGCATCCACGGCGGTGGCGGCAAAGTCGGCAACACGGGCTACGAGCAGCTGGAGTATTGCGCGCTTGCAGACACCACCTTGGACGACGGCGCCGACTGCCCGGCGCACTACACGAGCTACCACCACACGACCACGCAGTGCGAGGCGTTCTGCCGCGAGGCCTTCCAGCGCGATGGCAACGACAACACGTGCATGCCGGCCAAGCCCGAGTGCGCCAACTGGCTCAAGTCGGTCGACTTCCCATCCGAGCAGTACGTCACCGTCGACGCCGAGTGCATCTGCGGCGCGAAGCTCGAGAACCTGCAGCCAGCGAGCAGGTACATCCACACGGGTACCGTGCTGCAGGGCGCGCGCGCGCGTGAGCGCGCGCTGCACGAGGACGAGGGCGTGGGCGACGGCCATTGGGAATGGCCCGACGCCATTTCGCCGGGCGTCGACCAGTTCCACGGTAAGACATCAATCACCTCCATCGAACACACACACACACACACACACACACGCACTTTCCACCGCTGGTCTGTGCAGGCGGGCACTTTGACGCGGGCGACGCGTGCGTTGCCGAGATCATGAGCTTCCGCACCGACCTGCTCAACAACTCGCAGTGCGACGGCTACCTCGACCTGGGCGCGCCGCCCATCACCGAGTGGTCGCCCGAACACAACCAGAGCGAGGCGGCATGCACCGAGGACGGGAGCACCGACGACCAGTGCTGCTTGGTGCACCGCGGCGACGCGCAGACGAGTCGCGTGTGGAAGCAAGACGGCGACATGACCACCAGTTCGGTGGCGGAAAGCTTTAGCTCGTCCTCCATCGTGGGCAACGCGGTGCACACGTCGCGCGTGGCCGCCATCGGCGACTTTGACGCGGATGGGATTCCGGACATTGTCATTGGCAACCGGCTGTACCTGAACAAGAACGAGGGCAAATTCGCCTTCCAGCACGGTGTGCAGATCGGCCCCAGAGACTTTGCGCAGGTGTACGCGGGCGACGTCGACGGCGTCGAGCCCGACGACGTCGTGGCCGTGTACGAGGACAACGCGGTCGAGGTCTTCCTCACCAAGTACGACCCCCAAAACCACATGCTGAACGCGTCGGGTGGCGTGGGCTTCCACTCGCTCGGCATCGTGCTCGGCGCGGGCGTCGCCACCGTGACGACGGTCAACTTTGTGGGCGCGCTGCGCGGCTTTGGAACCACGTGCCGCGGCAGGGACATTGGGTGCACCTCGTTGGAGCGCGCGGTCTTTGTGGGCACGGCCGACACGAACGACTACCTCTGGGTGAGCCCGCGCGTCATCATGCGCGAGATGGATCAGCCGGATGAGCGCGGAGTTCCGATTCCAGTCGGCCGCCGCGCCTCCGACACGCCGGATCCGGACATGTTTCCCACCGCCTCGCTTGACGCTTACATAGAGGTGGACGATGTCATGAGCCCAATATGCGTCGCCAGCTACGGCGCGGCGTGCCGCTCCGACATTTATGACCGCTGCGTGCCTCCCGACGACACCAGCGCCATCTGCCCCAGGAACTTCCCCACCTGCATGGGTGCCACGTGGACGAAGAACAACCGATTGAATCCGGGGAACTGGCATCAAAAGTACGGCCGTTGCACGACCGCGCAACCAACGCTCAGCCTCGTCTTCTCGCCGCTGGCCAACACGCGCCACCGCACGCTCTCGTCGGCGCACTTCTTCACCGACCTGCAGCAGCGGCACCAGGCGCTGCTCATCGGCACGGGGCGCGAGAGCCCCAACGCGCTCGGCTACTTGGGCTTCCCCGGCTTCATCGAGCGCTACGTGGGCCAGGGCACCACCTACGTTGAGACGGTTGCCGTGGCGGCCAAGCGTCTGGACCGGGGCGTCTCGCGGGACGGCGAGAAGATCATCGGCGTCAACCTCCTTTGCTTTGCCAACAAGGGCGACAAGAACGCGTGCTTGCGCATGGACGTGGACGCCGACCTCGACCGGGAGAACAAGGCGGTGGGCGACCTGCAGCGGTCGCGCGTGAAGGACCCGTCGCCGCCGCCCCGCCCGCCGGCGCCACCAGGGCCGCCGCCGTTCCCGCCGTTGCCGCCGCCGCCGGCGCCACCAGGGCCGCCGCCGGAGCCGCCGTCGCCGCCGCCGTACATGCCCTGCGGCAGCGAGAGCTACCACGTGGTCCACGGCAGCAAAGGGACCCGTTTAACCGCAGAGGCCGCGTGCCGCAGCCACTTCACGGGCATCTGGGGCAGCAGGGCCACCGGCAAGGGCGACCTCGCGCGCGTCATGAACCAGCAAGACCAGGGCTGGCTCAACTCCGCCGTCCTTGCGGCCGGCACCAAGGCGGCCAAGGGCAACGTCTGCTTGTGGATGGGGGGCGGGAGGGGGCAATCCACTCGCTCGCACGAGCGACCCTACACCCCAAACGAGCAATACTGGCATTGGGGCAACTACATGACAAGCGACATGACCTGGCACGGGCTGCGCGGCAACATTGGGGCAAGCGTTTACGACATTAGGATGAACTACGACGGCTGGTCCTCCACCGAGACGAACGTCCATTATCAAGATTACTACAACCCCCCTTCTACTAGTGGAGGCAACCACCCGGCCATGGCGTACTGCATCACCGACGACGCCAACAATGGCAAGTGGGTGACGCAAGACCCGTCCACAGAGGACTACTACATCTGCATGCAGAGCTGCGAAGACGACGTGTACAGCTCCAGCAGGCGTAGCCTGGACGAGGAGGAGGAGAAAGAGGGGAAGAAGGAGCCTCCCGCGGGTCGGCGCCGTAATCAGGCCGAGGAGGACTTGCTCTGCTCGTACACGGACCCCGTCATCGAAAAGGAGCCAACGGATGGATTGCCCAATTGGAACAGCTTCACCACGACCTACCTGGTCAAAACGTCGCTGCACCCTTCGGGACCGGCCATCGGCGCCGCAAGATCGCCCTTGGAATGCGAACAGCTGTGCGACGCGACCGCTGGCTGCAAGGTCATCCTGGAGCTCCACAGCTGCTTTGAGTTGTCCGACTACCAGTGCTACATGTTTGAAACCGACGAGCCGCAGTTTGACGCGCTCGGGGTGGCGATCACGGAGAAGCTTGGCACCGCCACCCAGTACGGGTGCAGCCTCTTAGCCGACGGGTCGTTTGGCACCACCAGGCAGCGCGCGTGCGCGCTCAAGGTCGGCGGTGGCCTTGGTGAGATGTTTGAGTTTGGGCACGAGGACGAGGACACCTCGGACGTGGAGATTGCCTACCTGGACTCCGACGACTACCCGGACGTCGTCACGAGCAGCGGGCGCGGCTTCTTGCGCGTGTACCGCGGCACGTTGCACTCTCGCGAGCAGGGCGACTTCTCGGGCAGCATGCCCGAGACGTTGCGCGACTTCAAGCTCACGGTGGACCAGCCCACACCGCCGCCCACCCCACCGAATACGCCGCCCGGCACGCCGCCGCCACCCTCGCCGCCGCCGCCCTCGCCGCCGCCGCCCATCCCGTTGGCGTCGCCGCCGCCATCGGTACCGCCGCCCTCGCCGCCACCCGCTCCACCCGTCCCTCCGTCGCCGCCACCGCCGCGGGAGTGCTGGAGCGGCCTCAAGTGCATGCAGGCGTGCATGGCATGGCAGGAGCAGGAGATCTATGACATCACGGCCAACGGTCGAAAGTGCGACTACTGCGTTACTTTGACAACTTTCACCGACACCAACGGCAACTCATTGGACACGTGCAGCGATGTTGACTGCGCCAACGCGCGCATGACCCACGAGGAGAAGAACGCGGCATTCGACCTCTGCCGAGACACGTACTGCGGCAATTGCGCCGCGACGCACTACACCGGCAAGATTGTGTCGTTTGTGGGCGACAACGCCTTGAATTGTCGCACCAGCGATGTGCCCGGGTACACCGAGCTTGGCTATGTGCGCGATGATGGTGGCAACTGGGTTGTGATTGGCGACGAGGTCGTGGGCGGCGGTAGTTACATGCTGATAAGCGACGAAGACGTACCGATCAACGTGCGCAAGCCTTCTCAGTTTCTTGCACACAACAACGCATATCCTGGTGGCGCGAACCCAAGCTCATTCGGATGCTTCAGGAGCGCATCGTTCGTGGAGTCAGCTCGGCCGGAGCTCTGCCAGGGCCAGAGGAAGTTCCTGTGCGCTGTGAATCAAAATAATGGAGAGTGGATGTTCAACAACAACGAGGACATGGATGGCCCTCTTGGCGAATTGGAGCAAGACAACGTCATGTTGACGTTGCACGAGCAGCTCGAGTGGCGTCCGTGCACCGGCTACTGCAACAAAAACCCTTGCCGCTTCACAACGTGCCTCCCACTGCCCGGCTTTGCATGCCAACAGTCGTTAGGCGACGCCGATTGCGCGCCCTATGGGGAGGTTTGTTTTTGCAGTTGCTGCCAAGCTCCCACCGGACGTCGACAGTTGGAAGCGTACGCAAACCAGTCCCAGGTCGAAGCGCGCGCCCGGCGCGAAGGGACGCGGCTGTTTCCGGGAAATGGCGACGACGTCACCACCGTCACCGCCACCGCCACCGCCACCGCCACCGCCACCGCCACCGCCACCACACCAGAGCCGGATGGCCGGCGCGCGCAAGCCGACGACGACGACGACGCGCCCTGGTCGCGCTTCCCGGGCGACGCGCGCGACTCGCGCCTGCTGCCCAATGTGCAGCAGATTTTCATTGCCAACTTTGACGACGACTCGGCAGACAAGGCGGACTTCTTCCTGCACGCGCCCGCGCTCTCGCCCGGCTCGTGCGCGCAGCGCTGCCACTCCTTGGGTCGCTTTGGGCACGACAGCTTCATGGTGCACCAGACCGGCTACCTGACGCAGGGCGCGTGCACGCCCACCTCAAGCCCGCAGCCGGGAGAGTTCACCGGGATCACGGACGCGGAGTGCCGCTTGATTGGCGGCTGCTACTACGAGCAAGCGGCCGGGCCGTGGTGCTCCGTCCCTCTGCACGGCTACTACGTCGACGTGGACGAGCACAGCTACTGCTACTGCGGACCGCACTACAACCAGATGAAGGCGCCGCACCCGCCGCCCTCGCCGCCCAAGCCGCCGCCCTCGCCCTTTGACCCGCCCTCCATCCCGCCCGTGCCATCGCCGGGGATGCCGCCGCCGTCGCCGCCCTTCCCGTGAGTCAAACAGCGAA
>Ga0206131_10003983_pt1 | contig 16526 bp, 16 predicted proteins | sample Helgoland_Spring_FD_148636 | JGI IMG/M metagenome (GOLD analysis project Ga0206131, IMG submission 148636) | Pelagic subsurface seawater microbial communities from Kabeltonne, Helgoland, North Sea - Helgoland_Spring_Bloom_20160517_1 | ecosystem: Environmental > Aquatic > Marine > Epipelagic ...
TTCTTTTTTAGCACCGTATTTAAGCAGGGTCTCAAGGGCACCAGACATAAGAGCATGGGTGATTTCATCATTCCACTCGGAAACCACAAGACCAAATTTTTTTGATGTGATGTCAGGCAGATCACTGTCAATGAAAGTACTCAAATTTTTTATTGTACTCGCCATAAGTGAGAATGAGGGTAAAGTTAGCTTAGCTTTCTATTAGTTATTTTCGTGATGAGCTTGATTATTCTACAATTAACCCTTCTAATCTCGCCTTTTGCTTTTGAGATTCCTGAAATAAGACAGAAAATCTGTATTCACTTATTATTTTATCATGGGCGTTTATAGCTTCTTTTAAATCACCTTTTAATTCCAAGGCAAGGGCGTATTTATTTAAATAATAAGGGGAGAAATCTTTATTAGCCTTGTGCAGTGCCGCTTTTTTAAAATAGTTGCTTGCCTTTTCAAAGTCATCTAATTCCATATGGGCGTCTCCGATCAATGAATAAGACCTGGCTTGCAGGAGAAAATCATTACTTTTAAAATCGTTAAGATATCTTATGGCGTTGTTAAAATCTTTTAAGCGCATATAAATAGCACCTGTATAAAAGTTAGATAGGTTGGAAGCATCTGTTCCCGAATAGAGTGAAATAATATCTAGGAATCCATAATTATTACCATCCCCATTGAGGGCCAAGCCAATGCTATCCGCTTCAAAGTAGTATACGGCCTGAAACATTTCTTCTTGTGCTTCAGCATTTTTATTTTTGTTGAGATAAGAAAAGCCCAAGAAAACAAGTAGGACTAAACTGGCGATCCCAATTGAGATAAATACGATATTTTGATTTTTTTTATCGTTAAAAAATGCTTCTGTTTTGCTGATTATTGCTTCAGGATTCTCGATGAGATCTAATCCTTTTGATTCTTTATTCTTGGACCTAGCCATTTATGTAATTTTTTTTGAATGTGCAAAGATAATGCAATAATGTGATTTTGAGATTACTCCAATACAAAAGGATAATTCTTTTCTGCATAAACGTCTTGATAGGCATCTGTCGGGTCAGGATAGGGAGATTCTTCGGCAAAAATAACGGCTTCGGCCACACGCGCCTTTAGTTTTACGTCCATTTCTTTGAGAACTTTCTCAGTCGCATATTTTTTATTTAATATCACATTTTTTATTTGTTCGATAGGGTCTCGGTCTTTGTAAGAAGCCACTTCTTCTTTGGTCCTATACTTGGCTGGATCTGACATAGAATGACCTTTGTATCTGTAGGTCCTGAATTCAAGTAAGGTGGGACCATCCCCGCGGCGCGCGCGCGCCGCCGCTTCTGTAACTGCGTTGTGTACCGCCTCAACACTCATGGCATCAACTGCGGCAGAAGGGATGTCATAAGCTTCCCCCAACTGATGAAGTTCGGTGACATTGGAGGTTCTTTCCACAGAAGTTCCCATCGCATAGCCATTGTTTTCTATCACGAAGATAACAGGAGTTTTTTGTGTCATCGCAAGATTTAATGCTTCGTGAAAAGCCCCCTGTCTTACGGCCCCATCTCCCATATAGCAGATGCACAAATTACCCGTACCTTTGTATTTTTCTGCGAAACCAAGGCCAGCGCCCAAGGGAATTTGACCTCCTACAATTCCATGCCCTCCCACAAAACCGACTTCCTTATCAAACATGTGCATCGAGCCACCTTTTCCCTTTGAGACACCGGTTGACTTGCCGAATAATTCTGCCATGATGTATTTTGGATCCGTACCCAGGGCGATAGGATGAGCATGATCTCGGTAAGAAGTGATGTATTTATCCCCTTTGATAAGCGCAGAAACTGAACCTGCTGCACAGGCCTCTTGGCCAATGTACAGGTGGCAAAATCCTCTTATTTTTTGTTGGCCGTACAATTGTCCTGCCTTTTCTTCAAATCTTCGCATGAATAACATTTGTTCATACCAATTCAAGTAAGTTTCTTTAGAAAAGGCTACTTTGTTTTTTTTTTTTGTTTTCGCTACCATACCTCCTGCGCTCTTATTTAAAATTCTTTAATTTGCCCTAAACAATTTAAGGAGGACAAAAATAATTAAAATATACTGTTCTTCAAATTTAATGAAAATCAAAGCACTTGCACTTCAAAATTTTAAGAATTACGAAAATTTGGCCTTGGAATTTTCGGGGGGGATTCAGTTATTCCTCGGTCAGAATGGTATGGGGAAAACGAATTTATTAGATGCCTTACATTATTTGACCTTCACGAAGACCGCTTTTATAAATACAGATAATCAGAATATCAGAAAAGGAGCCTTGTATTTTCTTGTGAAAGGGAATTTTGAAAATGACGGAAAATACCATGAAGTGATTTGTTACCATGAGGCGAGGAAAAAAAAGGTAATCAAACTCAACGGGTCTCCCTATGATCGGATCATTGAACACATTGGCAAACTACCTTTAGTATTGAGCACCCCCTATGATAGCGATTTGATACGGGAAACCAGCGAGGTTCGCAGAAAGTGGATAGATGGTTGTATTGCCCAATACAGTCAAGAATATTTAGCTGATTTAATGGTATATAATAGAATTTTGAGTCAAAGAAACGCATTGCTGAAGAGCATGGAGGGTCATTTAAATGGCTCCAATAGTTCTCTTTTGGACACTTATGATAACCAATTAATTACGATGTCCAAAAGCTTGAGTCAGGTACGTGCAGATTTTGTCAATATGTTTATTCCTTTTTTGAGCGCCAATGAAGGGCTGATTGTTTTTGAACGCGAAACATGTTCAATGACTTACCAATCTCAAGTATTGGCAGTGGATTTTGAGCGTACATTTTTAGAAAGTCGAAAGAAAGATCTGGTCACCCAACGTACAAATGTAGGTTCACACAAGGATGATTATTCCTTTTTGATGGATGGGCAGCCTTTAAAAAAGTTTGGATCTCAAGGGCAACAAAAAAGTTTTCTAATTGCGTTAAGGCTTTCGCAATATGATTATTTGGCTAAAGCGACGAAGACAAAGCCGATGTTACTTTTGGATGATGTTTTTGATAAACTAGATGATGAGCGTATTGAGAGACTCACAGATTTACTAAGCGATTCGGTAAGATTTGGTCAAGTATTTATCACAGATGCTCGAAAAGAAAGGACATCTTTGCTTTTGAAAGACAAGTATAATGCTAAAATATTTGAAATAGAAAATGGAAAGGTAAACAGTTATGGAGCATGACCGCACCCAAAGCTTACGAGAGGCTATTGGTAAATATTTAAAAGAAGAAAAGCTCGAGGGGAAGCTAAATGAGCATAAACTTATTGGTATGTGGCAGGAACTTATGGGGCCTACTATTGCGAGTCGTACGGCTCGAATGTTTATCAAAAAAAAGACACTCTATGTTAACATGAATTCAGCGCCACTAAAACAAGAACTGAACATGTCTAAGGCTAAGGTCTTAAAATTAATTCATAAAAAGGTGGGTATAGACATCATTGATGATGTTAAATTCCTTTAGTGAGCTGTTATTTTATTTTTTTTAGAGGGATTTCTTTTTCTCGGAATGAGAAATGATATATCAAATAATAACTGAATCCCATGTTGGCTGTTTTTTCATCGGTACCACTTTTCCAATGTCTACCCCAGCCGGGGATATCAAAAGGGATGAATTGATCCGGAGCAGAAATGTTTTTCATAATTTCTATGCGCAGGACGGAGCCTAAAAAAACATTTTTCCAAACCTGTACATTGAGCCTTAATAGTATTTCTGTCCAATGGGCTGAAATATTTTGATTTGAGAATTGTAAGGTTTGGGTACCGAACCAAAGATTTTCCTGTGTAAAATCCAATTGGTCAGAAAACCTACTTTGTGCATATCTTAGACCTAACGAAATCATATTTCTATATTCGTTAGATGGGATGAGATTATAATCGATGCCCCACTTTAAAAAAGCTCCTTGGTTGGTATATTCGTAAGTTTTTATTCGGTTTATTTGTTCTACTCCACCCTCAAAGGCAAGGAGGAATCGGTGAAAATCGAGGTCGATCATTCCACCCAAAGAACTTTTATGGGGCTTTATAGCCGTCCCCATTAATCTAGAGACATCGATACCAACATGCAACCTTGAGGGATTCCAATCTGGTTTAATTCGCACAGTATCTGCTGTTTGACTCATCCCAATAAAAGGGAGAAGCGTAAGGAATAGAATGTTATAGATAGATTTCAAAATTGATAGGAACATAATCGAGATGAACTTCTGATCCAACGATTACCAGTGAGTCAAAAGATTGATAGCTTGTATCTAAGTCATAAAATCTAATGGTAGCCTCACAATAAAGGTCATAAATGAGGGGTTGGCTTTTATAACCGATGGCTAATGAATAAAGGCTACTGTCTGTGTAATAATTAAAGACCGCTTCAGTGTTTTCAACAGGCAATGGGAGAAGCATACCTATAAGTGTGTCTCGATCTCCTGGCAATCGACCAAAACCTTCCAAAATGATCGAATCAAACGCAATGATTTTACTTTCACCACTTAGCATATCAAATGTGGCTACCGCATAATTTCCATAAGGATCCAATGTACAATCCTCAACCTCATTACAGGATTCGAATAGGCAAAAACCAAAACTTAAAAAGAATAACCAAAATCGCATTATTTACAAAGTTAGTGAATGGATGCTCATCTTGGATGCTTAAGCGACTCCATTTGTGTTAGCTTTGTAAAAAATTAATATTATTTTGTGAAGACCAAAGGAAAACAGAAGGATAAGGTGAACATCGTTACACTTGGGTGTTCCAAGAATATTGTCGATTCAGAAGTTATGTTGACCCAATTAAAAGGCAACCAAATTGATACCACCCATGAGTCAGAAAGTGATGATGCCAATATAGTGGTAATCAATACCTGCGGGTTTATTGATAATGCAAAGCAAGAATCAATCGATACGATATTGAGGTATGTAGATGCCAAAGAGGAGGGTATGGTGGAGAAAGTTTTTGTCACGGGCTGTCTCTCGGAGCGCTACAGAGTAGCGCTTCAAAAAGAAATCACAAACGTGGATGGCTGGTTTGGTACGATGGAGCTTCCTTTGCTCCTTAAAAGGTTCAATGCTACCTATAAAAATGAATTGTTGGGGGAACGTATTACCACAACGGCTAACCACTATGCTTATTTGAAAATATCCGAGGGTTGTGATCGACCCTGTACCTTTTGCGCCATCCCATTGATGCGTGGGAAACACGTTTCAAAACCCATTGAGGAGATTCTTTTGGAGGCAAAGAATTTAGTGAAAAATGGGACCAAAGAGATTTTATTAATCGCTCAAGATTCAACTTATTATGGCTTAGATATCTATAAAAAAAGAGCGCTTGCTGATTTGATGAATCAGTTGGCAGATGTAGAAGGCCTTGATTGGATAAGGCTTCACTATGCCTTTCCTAGTGGATTTCCGATGGATGTATTGGATGTGATGGCCAAGAGGAACAATATTTGCAATTATCTGGATATACCCTTACAGCATGGATCAACGCGTATGCTTGAATTGATGCGAAGAGGTACGACTCGGGAGAAAACAGAGGCTCTTTTGAATGTCATAAGAGAGAAAATTCCTAAAATTGCCATAAGGACTACGCTGATCGTCGGACATCCGGGCGAAACAGAAGAAGCATTTATGGAGATGATGGACTTTGTTGGAAAAAATAGATTTGAAAGATTAGGTGTCTTTACCTATTCTCATGAGGAGGATACTCATTCTTATACGATGAAAGATGATGTTCCCGATGAGGTAAAGCAACAACGCTTAGAGGCAATTATGGAATTACAAGAGGGGATTTCCGAAGAAATAAATGCTGAAAAAGTGGGGAAAAAATACCGCGTGTTGATTGATCGGTTTGAGGGGGGACAATATGTGGGTCGTACCGAGCATGATTCGCCTGAAGTGGATAATGAGGTACTTATAAATCCGAATGATAGTTATCTTAGGGTGGGAGATTTTTGTGAAGTAGTCATCACATCTGCATCGGCTTTTGATTTATATGCAAAACCCATAAAACCCTAGGTTAATCATGAAAAGAACACATCTATCGTTACGAAAAGCAGGCTCTTTTTCAAAGATGTTTTTAGATTATATCGAGGGACAAGATGCCTTGAAAGAATTTTATGAGTGGGAGCCTAAAATTGAATCCTTTCAATCTGCAATCACTAATAAAGCATTCAGTCCGACAAAGAGAAAGACCCTTATAAATGCTTTAGAGCGTCAGTATGACAGTTTGAACTGTGCATCAAAACTTTCGGAGAACATTCAAAGCCTTTCAGAAGCGCGTACCTTCACCGTTACAACGGGCCATCAGTTAAATATATTTACAGGTCCTCTTTATTTTTTATTCAAGCTAATCACTACCATTAATTTATCAAAAAGGCTTAAAGCACATTATCCTGATTATCATTTTATTCCCGTCTATTGGATGGCTACTGAAGACCATGATTTTGAAGAAATTAGCTATTTCAATATGTTTGGTAAAAAATATCAATGGACTACCGAACAAACCGGTGCAGTAGGAAGATTTGATCCTTCTTCATTAGCGGAGGTGCTGGATCATGTACGTGAGAACGTCGAGTTATTTGAAAAAGCCTATGGTAGATTTGAAACTTTAGCAGATTCAGTACGATTTTACGTAAATGAACTCTTTGGATCTGAAGGCCTGATGGTGGTTGATGGTGATGATCGTCAATTGAAGGCCCAGTTTGCACCTATAATGAAGGATGATATCCTCCATAAAAATGCGTATCAGAGGGTAAAACAGACCAATGAGCAATTGCTTGATTTAGGTTATAAATCACAAGCATTTAGTAGGCCCATCAACTTTTTCTATCTCGATGATTTTCGGAGACGGATTATTTCTGATGGGGAAAATTTCAGTGTGCTGGACTCAGACATTAAATTTACCAAGCAGGAGATTCTTTCAGAGATTGACCATTACCCAGAGAGGTTCAGTCCCAATGTGATTATGAGACCCGTTTATCAAGAGGTTATATTACCCAATATAGCTTATTTAGGGGGCCCAGCAGAGATCATTTATTGGCTACAATTAAAAGGAGTTTTTGATTACTACAAGATGAGTTTTCCTGTTTTAATGCCTCGAAATTTCGGGATGATTATTAATCAAACCACAGCCAAAAAGGCAAAAAAATTAGGCATAGCTAATGAGCAGCTCTTTCGAAGCAAGCAACAATTGAAAGCAGATTATTTAAGTCGGACAAGTACGCATCAACCTTTTCTAAATGATCAAAAGCAGTCATTCAGTGATTTGTTTGAATCGATAAAAATAAAAGCGGAATTGATTGATCAATCTTTGGGAGGTTATATCGATTCAGAAGGAGTGAAAGCCATAAAGACGTTAGCGCATATTGAGAAAAAGCTTAAAAAATCCTTAGAAAAAAATCACCGAACAGCACTCACACAGATAGAGGGTATTAAGGATAGATTATTTCCGAACGGGGTCCTTCAAGAACGTAGCGAGAACTATTTAAACTTTTATTTTAATAATACAGCGCTAATTCAGGAGCTATTGGATGAATTTGAGCCCTTTGAATTTTCATTTTATCTGTTTTGGGAGGAATAAGTTCAAAAGAGGAATTAAGAAAGCATTTTTTAATGTATCGAAAGATGCTCGATGCTCAGGTGTATATCGAGCGCAATCAGCAGATTCAAAACCTTTGCTTAGCGTTGATGGAAAATCTTAATATTCAATATTTTCACACCTATCTCGCCATAAGCAAAAACAAAGAACCAGAGACACAAACCATCATTCAAGCTTCTTGGTCCTGCGGACGTCAGGTCTTGATATCTAAAACAGATTTTCAAAACCGGAGTATGTCTCATCATACTTATGAGCCGACCGATAAAATCCAAATCAATCGCTATGGAATTCGAGAACCGTTGCATCAGGCTTCTGCTGCTTTAGATGATTTACAAGCGATTCTCGTACCCTTGTTAGTTGTGGATAAGAAAGGGAATAGGATCGGCTATGGAAAAGGCTATTATGACGAGTTATTGATTGAAATCAGCCATCTAAAGGTTCAAAAGATAGGGTTATGCCTAAGTGGCCCAGTTGATTTAATTCCTTATGTCGAGGCGCATGATGTTGCGTTAGATTATTGTATCACACCCCATAAACTATATCGATTTTGAAAGTAGATTGTTTGATTATTGGAGCGGGCCCGATTGGCCTTGCTTGTGCCATAGCCGCTAAAAAGGCAGGGCTCAGTAACTTGATTGTAGATCGGGGGACTTTGGTTAATTCAATCTATCATTATCCGGCAAACATGACCTTCTTCTCTACTTCAGATAGATTAGAAATAGGGGAAGTCCCCTTTATTTCAAACAGTCCCAAACCTACGAGAGCCGAAGCCTTAGAATACTATAGAAGGGTAACACTTGCTTGGGATTTAAAGGTCAATTTGTATGAAGAAATTGTCAGTATCGTTAAGGAAGATCAACTCTTTGACATAAAGACGACAAAAGCTACGCATCAAGTGGCCTCAATTATTGTGGCAACGGGCTTTTATGATTTGCCATTTTTGTTAAATATCACTGGCGAATCCCTTTCTAAAGTGAAGCATTATTATCAGGAGGCACATCCCTATTTTGGAATGAATGTAGCGGTTATCGGATCCGCTAATTCGGCAGTGGACGTAGCCTTAGATACCTACAGAAAAGGGGCAAAAAAGGTAACGATGATTGTTCGAGAAGCTGAAATTGGGTCCAGTGTGAAGTATTGGGCTCGGCCAGATATTATAAATAGAATTGAGGAAGGAGCCATAAAAGCCTATTTTGAGTCAACGATTACCGAGATTCGACAGGATGAGATTGACGTTAAGACACCCGATGATAAGATCACTCTTGTCAATGATTTTGTTCTTGCAATGACAGGCTATCAGCCAGATTTTAATTTTTTAACTTCTATGGGCGTAAGGATAGGAACAGATGTCAATCGAACGCCTTTTCATAATTCTGAAACTATGGAAACCAATGTCTCAGGTATTTTTCTTGCTGGGGTTATTTGCGGAGGTCTAAAAACAAATAAATGGTTTATTGAGAATTCTCGTGAGCATGCTGAATTAATTATTAAAAAATTAATTTCTTGATTTCTTTAATCTTAGAAGGCATCCCTAAATGCGATTTTTTGGTAAGAGGTTGATAAATGGTATTAAGTTACTGAAATTATTATTTTCGGAGTTCATATCAAGAAATAAGTATTTGATTACAGTGTATTTGAAAGAGCTGTCTTGTAGGCCCACCTTAGCTATATGGTTTTGGAGATACTTCTCCAGTGGTTGGTTGTTATAACGGCATTCTGTGGTGGGATGTCTTTTTTTGTGATTTCGATTAAAGACAGATGTGGTGGTTGTTGATTAAAGTGTGAAAACTTCTTGACCTTTTGAAAGGGCCATTTAATCTCTATCCTTCGATATTATTTGCTCACATCATTAAAATAAACCATGATTTAAGATTCAATATTATTGCAAACTGATAGACTTCTCCTTTTCTCGTTTTAACTAATTTAAAAGTGTGTTTGAACCGTTGAGATTGATATTTAGATACTTCGAAACCTTTTGGATTAGTCTATTAAATTACTTTTTTAATTTTGTATGAGTGATTTAGTAATAGGGTTTGGAGATCCTTCTCCTTTAGTTGGTTTAATGGCATTCTGTGGTGGGATGCCTTTTTTTGAAATCAGCCAAAAGAATTGATTGGAATCAAAAAGAGAGCTCGTAACATAGAAAGGGCAAAGTAAAATGAAAAAAATCGAATTTCTTCTGATACTTATCGTAATGTCAACCTGCGCATTATTGCTATTGATTGTGAGTAATATAATTTCATTGCATCAAACAAAATGAATCCTACCAATGTATAAAAAACATAAAATTTTTTTGGATGAAATGGATTTTTATATGAATCCAAGTCTTTGAGTGAACGATGACAGCTAAAGATGTGTTTGTCCTTTAGTTGTTAAGAAGATCAAATATTATAAGATTTTTGTGTAGGTGTTTCGGTTAATTTTTAAATTCCTCTTTTTAAATTAACTGAGCAATAGTTTAGTCATGGTAATTTTAAATATTAATATTGCCCCATAAGGACAAACAAGCCGGAAATAGACCAGAAATCATAATTACAGTTACTTTTTTTACTAACATGAGGCTACTTTTTTTAATTATATTCTTCAATGCCAGTTGGTTGTCTGCGCAGCAAATGGTCACATTAAACGGTGAAATTAGCGATGCAGCCAATGGGGAATCTCTTGTTGGGGCGTTAGTCTACATTAAACAAGTGGAAGGTGGAGCAGTTACCAATGTGTATGGTTTCTATTCTTTAAGTGTTCCTCCAGGCACTTATGACGTTGAATTCAGATATGTTGGTTTTAATACGCAGAATATGGTTTTGACGCTGACAGAGAACATGCGTCTTGATATTGAACTTGTAGAGATTGAAAAGGAGTTGAATTCGGTGGTGGTGTCAGCAAATCGTGAAGATGCCAATATCAGCGATGTAGAAATGAGCACAGCTAAGCTAGATATCAAATCAATATTGAAAGTGCCCACTTTTGCTGGAGAAGTAGATATCATTAAAAGTATTCAGTTGTTGCCTGGGGTAAGTACGGTGGGTGAAGGGGCCTCTGGTTTTAATGTGAGAGGTGGTGGTGCCGGCCAAAATTTAGTGCTCTTGGATGAAGCCCCCGTATATCAAACCTCACATTTATTTGGATTTTTCTCCGTGTTTAATCCGGATGCGGTCAAAGACGTTAAATTATATAAAGGGGGTATTCCTCCTCGTTATGGAGGAAGGTTGGCATCGATTCTAGACATAAGGATGAAGGAGGGGAATAATAAAGGTTATGAATTGAATGGAGGTGTTGGAACTATTTTTAGTAGATTCTCGGTGGAAGGCCCGATTAAAAAGGAAGAAGCATCCTTTATTCTGGCAGGCCGAAGGTCTTACGTGGACGTGTTAGCAAAACCCTTTACAGACGTATTTGACAATGGAGCGGCGTTGTATTTTTATGACCTAACCGCAAAGGCAAATTGGGATATAGATGACAGAAATAGGGTCTATCTATCCGGATATTTTGGTCGAGATGTATTTAAGTTTGATGAACGACAAGGCTTTGATTGGGGTAACCAAACAGGAACGATCAGATGGAATCACCTTTTTAGCGATAAATTATTTTCCAATTTTACTGGCGTATTTTCTGATTATGATTACGGATTTAGTTTTGGTGACGATGCTTCAGATACATTCGATTGGTCATCAAATATTAAGACCTACGATTTTAAACCTGAATTTAATTATTTCCTTAATGCTCAAAATGAGATTGTTTTTGGAGCAGAATTTTTGTTTTATGAATTTGAACCGGCCAATGCGATTGGTGTCAGTGATGGGTTTATTTCAGATATCAGTTTAGATAAAAAAAAATCTCTTGAGACATCGGTTTATTTTGGGAATAATCAAAAAATCAATGACCGTTTAAGTACCCAATATGGTCTTAGAATATCCTCTTTTCGTTATTTAGGCGGAGGTAATTCTTATTCTTACGGAACAGCGATTCCCGGAGAAAGAAAACCATGGATTGGAACACAGTCATATGATAACATGGAAACCATTGCTCATTATGAGGTTTTAGAGCCTCGAGCTTCTATGCGTTATACCTTGAACTCTACGAGTTCGATTAAGGGGAGCTACAACCGAATGAATCAGTTCATACATTTGATTTCCAATACTGTAGCGGCAACACCTATTGATGTCTGGCAGCCAAGCACCAATAATATTAAACCTCAGACGGGAAGTCAGATCGCTGTGGGATATTTTAAGAATTTGCAGGGGAACTTGTTTGAAACCTCTGCAGAGGTTTATTATAAATGGAATAAAAATCAGGTTGACTATATTGATGGTGCCGATATCTTGATCAATGAGTTTTTGGAAGGGGACCTGCTTTCAGGCGATGGTCGGGCTTATGGATTGGAATTGTATTTGAGAAAAATACGTGGGCGCTTCAATGGTTGGATCAGTTATACTTTAGGAAAATCGGAGTTGAAGATCGATGGCGTTAATTATGGCACTGATATGGCTGAAAGAAAAGGTCAATGGTATCCCAATAGATTTGACCAAAGGCATAATTTAAAAATCACAAATAATTATCAAATCAATGACAGAATAACGCTTTCAGGTGTTTTTAGTTATCTCTCAGGAACGCCAACTACCTTTCCTAACGATCGCTTTTCACAACAAGGTTATGTCATTCCATTGTTAAAAAATGAGCGCGGGAATGTTCGCATACCTGATTATCATAGATTGGATGTTTCAGTTACTTGGGACAATGTATATTTTGGTAAGAAAGGCAGAAAGAATACTGATTATTTCGTGTTTTCAGTTTACAATGTTTACAACAGAAGAAATCCATTTGCCATCATGTTTTCTCAAGGCTCAGATAGGCAGCCTATTGATGAAGTCGTAGAGACCATGGCTTCTCAAATTTCTATTATTGGTTCTTTTGTGCCTGCTTTTTCTTATAATTTTAAATTTTAGGAAATGAAAAAAATATTTATTTTGCTCATTGTTTTTGCTTTTTGTGCTTGTGAGAACATCATCTATCCTGAACTTGAACCTAGTCTAGAACAATATGTGGTAGATGCATGGCTCAATGATTTGCCCGGAAGCCAAAAGATATTTTTATCTAAATCCAATAATTATTTCATGTCCGAGCTTCCGAAACTTCTTTCTGGAGCCGAAGTGTATCTGACCGATGAAGATGGAAATAGATATGATTTTGAAGAATCGGCGGAAGGATATGTCTGGGGAGATTCTTTAAGTACCTCATTTCTGCAAGTGGGGACTTCTTATCAGCTGAATGTATCCATTGACGGAATACGATTTAGTGGAACTTCAGAAATGAATCCAGTGCCCCCTGTGGATTCAATTACCTTTAAGTATCAAAAGGAAGACTTTTCTACAGATGAGGATTATTATTTGGCTGAGGTAGTCGCTACGGATTTAGTGGGAGTGGGAAATACCTATTGGATAAAAGCTTGGAAAAATGGAGTATACCTCAATAAGGCAAGTGAAATAAACATCGCCTATGATGCGGGTTTCAGTGCAGGTGGGAACATAGATGGTCAGGTCTTTATTCAACCAATACAAGAATTGATCAATCCTTTTGACACAGATGAGGTAGGTGATGCATTGATTGAGCCACCTTATTCGATTGGAGATACGATCTACGTCGAAATTCTTTCTATCAGTGAGTCGGCTTTTTATTTTCTTAATGAAGTAAAGATTCAAACGGTTCGCTCGGGTGGATTTGGGGCTTTGTTTGCGCCACCATTTTCAAATGTGTCAACTAATTTGATGAATGAGGATGTGAACTCAACTATTCATCCCGTCGGCTTCTTTAATGTATCGGCGATATCATCTTTAGAGCAAGTATTGACCTCTGAGATTGCCCAAAAGGCCCAAGAAGAGGCTGAAAACAAAAATTAGAGCAGCCTAAGTAACTTTTTGGGCACGGACCATTTCCCATTTCCCCATAGCACCAGGTAACGTTTCGATCTCAAATCCGATCGCTATTAAATCTCTTTTGAATTGCCCTTGTGCGCAGTAGGTAACCAAAACCCCATTTTTTTTGAGATAGTTAAAGCATTTTTTTAAATTCGATTGGCACCAAATACTGGGCTGTTTTGACGGGCTAAAAGCATCAAAAAAAATCACATCGTAATAGGAGGCCATCTGTTTGAATTTTTCAAGTGACGTGCTATGCTTGGTCAGCTTAAAGGCCTTATTGATGCTATGAGTAACCCCCCATTCGCATTGATGAATCTTGGCCACATTTTTAGACCAATTTTTGAATTGCAACTGTGTATAAATGGCTGCAGGTAAGGAATGGGTCTCTAAGCTTTCATAATCAACTAGACATGGGTTGTCTTGTGCCCAATTGATGGCGAGTAGGGCATTCAATCCTGTTCCAAATCCGATTTCGAGAATCTTAATATGCTTACAGGAAGGGTCTATTTTTATAAAATAGTCAAGACCTTGCTCAATGTAAACATGCAGAGATTCTCCAATTGCTCCTTTCGTTGAATGATAAAAATCATTTAAGTCCGTATTCAATATGGATGACGAACCATCTCCAGTAGTAATCAGTTCCAAGTTGGGGAATTTTAGAGATACTTTTTTATCATCATTTTCAGCATTTGAAGGAATCATGCTGCTTTTAATCTTTATAGATAAGGACTACTGCGTGTGCGGCAACGCCCTCTTTTTTACCTACAAATCCAAGGGCTTCGGTCGTGGTAGCTTTGATTGAGATATCTGCTTTATCTAGATCCATCACCTCAGACAGACAGGTTTTTATATCCTTAATATAAGGTCCGATCTTAGGTTCTTGCAGGCATATTGTGGTATCAATATTTCCAATTTTAAAACCTTTTTCATCAATGAGATTCATGACTTCTTTCAACAATAGTTTACTATCAATGCCTTTGAATTTCGGATCTTTATCAGAAAAGTGAAAGCCGATATCACGTAAGTTGGCAGCCCCAAGTAGGGCGTCGCAAATGACATGAATCAATACGTCTGCATCAGAATGACCGATCGCTCCGTGGGTATGGGGAATTTTGATACCCCCCAGCCAGAAGTCCACTTGAGAGGCAAGCTGATGAACGTCATAGCCATAGCCAATTTTAATAGCAGGTTTCATAGACTTAATTTTTATGATAATACAATGTGGTACAATTTGATTCAAGTAAGGTACTATGGATGGCAGCACTTATTTCTTTTTCAGTTACCGCTTCAACGATGTCAATCTCTTTATTGACTAAATCGGTATTTCCCAAATGGGTGTTATAAGCTAAACTCATGGCCCTATTTAATAAATCGATCTCTCCAAAAGTGATGGATGAGGTGGCCATATTTTTAACTTTTTGGAGTGATTCAGCAGGTTGAGTCTTTAGTTCTTGAAAAGCATCATCAAGTGTTTTTTCAGCGGTCTCAAAAGTAATATTTTCACTGAGCCGACCACTAATAATCATAAGCCCTGGGTCTATAGTTCCGGTTACGTAAGAAGATAAGGAAGAAAAAATCTGTGATTTTTTAACACCGCGCTGGTGTAAAATAGAAGACTTGCCTCTGCCTAAAATATCTGAGAGCAAATCATTTGCTTGATATTGTTTGCAGGCCCTGCCTGGCATGTGGTAGGCTTTATAAATAGCATTTTGGGGAACTTGGGCCCTTAAATTGATGTGCCGATGCTGAATCTGCTTTGGCTCCAAGGGGATGATACGCTTGTTCACACTTCGATCCTCAATAGGTGCAAACCATTTGGCACAAAGTCGCTGCGCCTCTAAGAGGTTAATATTACCTGCAATGACCAATACCGCGTTGGAGGGGGCATAGTAAGTATCAAAAAACGCCTTTACCTCTTCCATATTTATATTTTCAATATGGGAAATTTCTTTTCCGATGGTTGGCCAACGATATGGGTGTAATTGGTAGGCTGCAGGGCTCAATTTCAACCAAACATCTCCATAGGGTTGATTGAGGTAGCGTTGTTTAAATTCTTCAACGACCACATTTTTCTCTCTTTCGAGTACTTGCTCTTCAAATGATAATGCTAACATCCGATCTGATTCAAGCCAGAAACCAGTTTCTATATTGTTTGCAGGAACAGTGGTATAATAATTGGTAATGTCACTGCTTGTGAAGGCATTATTATCACCTCCTACAGCTTGCAAGGGGCTATCAAAATTAGGAATATGCTTGGATCCCCCAAACATCAAGTGTTCAAAAAGATGGGCAAAGCCAGTTTTATTAGGATCTTCATTTTTAGAGCCCACTTTGTATAGGGTGTTCAAGCAGACCAACGAAGAGGTTTTGTCCTGATGAAGAACTACCTCAAGACCATTGGTTAATTTAAATTTTTCGAATTCAATCATAAGCTATTGTGAAATACAAAAATAACATCTAAAAATTCATGAGAGTGTACCATCTTTACAAAGTCTTTTTCAAAATTTTTGAATCATGAAATTTGAACCTAATAAAAGATCAGAAAGTAGGTTAATCGAAATTTACCAAGAACTGGTTACACCCCGTCTGATAGAAGAAAAGATGTTAATCCTGCTAAGGCAAGGTAAAATAACCAAATGGTTTTCAGGAATTGGTCAAGAAGCCATCAGTGTTGGCGCTGCTTTGTGCTTGAAGGATTCGGAATACCTTTTACCTATGCACCGAAATTTAGGGATATTTACCACAAGAAAAATCCCATTGGAAAAGCTATTTAGCCAATTTCAGGGGAAAGCCAATGGATTTACCAAAGGTCGGGATCGTTCCTTTCATTTTGGGACCCAAGAACATCACTTGGTTGGGATGATCTCTCATTTGGGGGCACAACTTGGGGTTGCGGATGGGATTGCATTGGCTGACTTGATACAAAAAAAGAAAAAGGTGACCCTTGTTTTTACAGGTGATGGCGGTACGAGTCAAGGAGATTTCCATGAAGCTGTTAATGTCG
>Ga0206131_10003985_pt1 | contig 16520 bp, 14 predicted proteins | sample Helgoland_Spring_FD_148636 | JGI IMG/M metagenome (GOLD analysis project Ga0206131, IMG submission 148636) | Pelagic subsurface seawater microbial communities from Kabeltonne, Helgoland, North Sea - Helgoland_Spring_Bloom_20160517_1 | ecosystem: Environmental > Aquatic > Marine > Epipelagic ...
ACCATTGCTCGATTTGATTCACCTGGAGGTGATTCATCTGCGTGAACACACCAGTCGCCAAACGCTGCTCGCAGCGATATTGGTCGCCCTTTTCGTCCTCCCAATGTACTTGCCATTGGCAAATGCAGACGATACTGAGGAGAAGAATACAGCATCTGGGCGTGCGATTCTCGACTTTTATTTCCGCAACCCACTCCAACTGAGCAATTCTGGCTCAGCAGTAATTGGTTCGAGCCTTTTCCTTGAACCTGGTGAACACATCGTTACGGCAAACATTTCAGCAACCGGTTCAGGTAGCGACGATTTGTGGTTGGTTTTGCAACATAAAGGCTCCCCATCTCTCGGTTTCACCGACGTCAAAAGCATCGCTATGGGCACCGTCAGTGGCGCATCTGGGCAAGTTGACCTTACATCGATTTCGTTTTCTTGGAACGCCACCAACGGCGCAGGGCAAGAACTTCGGATTAAAATCGTCTCCACAAAGGAAACAGGTAACGACCTGCTCAACAACATTCAAGACGTCGGTTTTTCATTCTCAGTCGAAAACAAGCACCTTGGGGAATTGATGACCAATACATTCCCTGCCGATTCACCGGTCACCAACCAAATTACCCTGCCCAACGCTGTTTCTACGCTCAATACCACGGTGACGAATTCTGGTGTCAAGCCAATCTCGGCTACGATGACCATTGTCCTACGAGATAACTCGACGCCTGCCAATGTGATTACCGTTCCATCAAACACGGTGCTGCTCCAGCCTGGTTCTTACCCGGCGTCTTCTGCAACGCTTCAAGAGTCGGGAGTACTCAGCGCTGATGTTGATGCTCAAGCATTGACTGGGGTTTGGAACATTTCAGCATCGGTGAAGTTTGATGGAACTTCATGGACTGAAACCGTCATTGTCCGCGAGTCATGGGTGAAATTCTCCGATTACAATGCCATTGTGATCGAACCTGCAACATTAGTTGTCGAGCCAGGAGATGCTACAGCGCTCACTTTCGTCGTCAAAAACACGGGTTCAGTGACGGATCTCTTCACTATCTCTGTGACTCAAAACAAGCCATGGGCTGACATCAACTCCGCATCCTTTGGCGCTACGCTTCCCGCAGGTTCCATTCGATTGATTACACTCGACATCAATGTCCCTGCGAATGCTGTTCGCTCTGAGACGGACAAAATCACGATGACATTTACATCTGTTAATTCTCCAGATAATTACCAGATTTCTGGTGTTGGTCGAGTCATGGTTGGTGATTTCTTCAAAGGGGAAGTGACGTTGATTGAGGATGCAACGACCAAAACCATCAATCCCGGTGGTCAAGCCCAGTACATTGCGCAAATCGAAAACACCGGTAGTGTGACCACAACATACACCTTGACGACCGGACTCTCAGTCTCTACACTCAACTGGACATGGGAAGTTAGCCCTTCCATCACACCTCCTGTTGCATCTGGCGCGACCACACAAGTGGTCGTTACGCTCACCGCCCCCGCCATCCAGAATCCGATTGTAACCAGCGAATACAACATGGCGGGCGACCAACTCGATGTATGGATTCAATGCCAGCCTATCGGCGGAGGAGTCCCTTCCCAAGACACTGCTCCGATTGAAGTCTCACCTGTTATCGTCGTTGACCCAGGATTGAACTCTGAACCACAGCACGTACCGGTCGAAGTGATTGAACAGACGCTTACAGGTACTCAACTTGTCGAAAATATTGACCTGAACTTGCGCGTCATTCACAACCTCCCAACACTTCTCACCGAGACGCTTGACGCTACATTGACCACCTCGAAATCATTCACTGCATTGAATGAAGGTGGCTTTGGGGAGGCCGATCGGTGGTCTGTATCGGTTTCGAACCCGATTTATACCGGCCTTACTCCAGGGGACAGCATGAACACAACACTCGATATTATCGGTCCTCAAGCAAATCAATACCCAGTTGCAGGCACATTTTCTGCTTCGCTTACCATTACGCCGACTTTGAGTCCAGCTTTGGTTGGGAGTGGAGTCACCGCAGTAACGCTTACTCGAAACTACACACTTGTTATTCCACAGGTCATCAACGGTGATTTCCTCGATTCAGGACCGTATGATATCCCAGTTGGCGTTGATAACACCATTCCAATGCGATTCGCAAACACTGGAAACGATGTTGGTTCGTACCGCTTAAGAGTGGTTGATAATCTTCCTGAAAACTGGACTGCCAATTTCTCTGAAACCGATCAAAACATTACGAATTTGACTGCTGACATTGCCGATGGAACGCTTGACGGTTCTTCTGGAAATGCCGCACACATCCAAGTGGTTTCGTTCAATATTCGCACTGACCCATTGGCGCCTGCTGGATTGAATCAACCGATTACTGTTCGAATTGAAGATCCTGTTTCTGGCTTGTTGATTGGAACGGAACATGTGTTCTTCGTAGTGGTCGGGCAGATTTTCAACGGTAGCCTTACTCCTACCAATCAATCGCTTGAACTGGACATTGCTGATTCTACTTTCACTTCGATAACCGTCGTCAACACTGGTAACGCTCCTACTGATTATGAGATTTGGTTGGACAATTCACTCGCTGGCGATGTTGATTTCCAAATTGAATCACCGAGCAGTTCCAGTCTTTTCATTGCAGCGGGTTACGAAGAAACCATTCGGGTTGAGATGAACGCAAATGACGAAGCGGATTCGGATGGATTCTACATGACGACCGTTTGGGTCTCGGCCAACAACGGCCAGATTCTTCTCTCGGCCAACATCGTGGCCAACATCACTGAAAACCATTCCATTGCCATCACAGCTCCGGAACAAATGGCAGTTACTCCAGGCCAGATGGAACAAGTTGAGTTCGGCATTGTCAATCTCGGTAATCTTCAGGAAACTGTTGGAATCAACTTGACTGTCGAAGGTAATATTTCTCTCTCAAAGTATCAACTCACTGAAACGATTCCGATTGACCAAACTTACTCAGACAGCGTGAATGTTGCGATTCCAAGCCTTGGCGGGACCGATACACTCGTTCAAGGGTCAGTGTACAACCTCACGATTACAGCGATTAATTCGACCACTGGAATTGTATACAGTTCGCACACTGTGGAACTGCTGATTCAACCGTTGTTCATCGTCGAATCTACTGACTGGCCTTCTGTGATGGAGTTCCAACCGAAATCGACTCGGACTTGGGAGGTGACGCTCACCAATACTGGAAATAAAGACGTTACAGTGAATGCAGTGTATGCCATAACTCGTCCTGGTCTTACGAATTTGTCCACCGATTGGGAAATGATTACACAACCCTCACTCATTGTATTGCCGCGTAACACTCCAGTTGTGCACACATTTACTGCCGTCGGAACTGTGAATCAGCCTCTGCTTTCATTGACTGCGGATTTGACACTGTTCCTTGACCCCACTGAAACGGAAGTTGAAGGCAGTGGTGAATTCAAAACGCAGTTGATCATGTCGAGGTTCTTTTCAACCGGCGATATTGGTATTGAACCGGACATCAACAGCGATGTTGTCGATGTGTTCTTGCCGTACACGAACATTCCAACAGGCAACGGCAGTGAAGTTGCGTACATGATTGAACTCTGTGACTCGGAACGCTTGTTAGATCTCGGTGCAATGGGTCTTTCTGAGTTTGAGTATTCGTGGAACTTTACGCTCATTGTCGACAAGTTTGATGGAACTTCTGATGAACATCCACTCAACCTTGAGCAGGAATGTGGTGCAGCTTCCCTCGGGCCCACCTCACGATACAATCTACTCGAACTCGAAGCGTGGAACCCATCCAGTATCCGTATTCAAGCAGAAACTCCAACCAAAGGGTTCATTCTACCTGGCGACGGATGGGACTTAACTTTCAGACTTTATCATCCGGATGAAAACAACGGTTACACCGTTTACGATGAGGAAACATTCGCGCTGGTATTAGCTGTCTTTGCAGACCCAATGATCAAGAGTATTTCTTCCAACGATGGACGGTTCCAAGAAGGCACTGAGAGCACGATTACGGTCGTTGTACAGAACGTCGGTTCGGCAACTGCACTCGATGTTATGGTTGACTTGCAGTGTGAAGGGCTGACCGTCTCAAGCGATCCATCGAATCGCCCTGTGCTCTTGAACCGTTCAGTGTCAAGTGGACTCAATTATTCGATGATTCCATTCTTCTTTGCGACGCAAGAACGAACGCTCACATGGGTCGTGACTGCAGATTCCATCGACTGGTGGTCTCAACGTTCGGAGGCAACCTGTGTGGCGACACTGAATGCCTCCTTCATGGAAAACAATGTCGTGGAGAACGACCAGATGACGTTGAAAGAAGATGTCATCTCTTGGTCACCTGGTGTCTCAAGCAGTTTCGTTGCAGCTATCACTTGTTTGCTCGTTTCAATGATTCTGTTCCGGTTGACATCACAAAACGATAATTTCCGTCTCTTGGCCATCTATGCTGGTGTCATTGGCTTCGGCTTCTCCTTCCATGTATTCCAATTCGCATGGTGGGGCTTTGTGGTCTTGACACTGGCTGCATTATGGATTTGGAGAATGACTTGGAAGAGCACAGATGAGTTCCGCCTCCTTCACGAGGACTACCAGCGTGCCCGAAGAGGTATCTCTACACTCTATGCTGATCATTTCGAAGAACTTGCAAGCAGCCGTCGGCAACTCCGTACTATTCTCGGTATGCCTGTCCTCGGCATGCTAGCGATTATCCTTGGATTGCCCCCTATGCTCGCTGAAGATCAAACCAACGTCGTCAGCATTGCAGCCTATGTTATCGTCGTCATGGCTGGAGTTTGGTACCTCATCAACCGTGCCAACAACATGTACGGTGCGCTTTATGGACGCCTCACCGATATCGAAGTTAAAGCGGTTCGAATTGAACGAGACTTGGGCGACCCTGCTCGTCTGTTCAACGAACTCGCTGGCGACGGATTGAACCTCGATGATATCTTTGGGGCTGTTGAGGCTTCTCAGCCATTGACTCCGGAAAATCTGTTCTCAAATGAGGAGGTGAACGATGATGCCTGATGAAGAAATCATTGACCCTTCGCTTGAGGAAAAAAGACTGGATGAAATGCCTCAGTTCGAAGACGAGGAACTTCCGTCTTCGATTGAATCCAACGGTACGACTGCGGATACTCCGGAAGGTACTGCCACCCAAACATCAGATGCAGCCGTTGAGGCACCTCCTATGCCTCCGATGCCCGCCTCGTCCTCCCAGCCAGAACGCCCATTACCTCGCGAAATGGAAACAATGGTACTCGGTATTGCACAAGATGATACGAACTCTCTTGCAGGTACTGAACTTGAAATCAGTGAGGCAAAGAATTTCTTACAGACCCACAAGCTTCGCCGAGCCTTGTCAAGTGTCGACAAGGCGGAGTCATCGCTTGCTGTCCTCGAAGAAGATGTCCTGTATTTGCGAAGAAACATTGCCATGCTCCACCGCTTACTCAATGAAAAGAAAATCAGTGAGAACGATATTGAAACGATTCTTCTTCGCTTGAGGAGTGCTACCGGTGCTGCTGAAATTGGTGACGTGGGTGGTGCTGCAGGTGAAGTGGAATTCCTTGTTGACGATTTAATCGGTGGCAATACTTCAACCCTCAATCCATTCCTCTTCCGGCATTTTTGGATGGGTCTCGAAACACGTTGGCCTGCTGGTGGCGATGAGGGTGTATTGGTCGTGCGCATCATTAACGACGGGCCAGTAGCAATGCCACCAATGCGTCTTTCTCCACCTGTCCCGGACGGCTGGTCTTCTACACCTTCATCGGTTGACTTACCGACAATTGCACCCGGAGGTAATTTGCCTGTTCGGTTCAATGTCTCTGCGAACCGCCGGTACGGTGCAGATGAAATTCCATTGTCTCGTAAACTGGCAATCACGACTGGCTATGAAATTCGAACCGGTGAAGTTTTTGTCACCATACGTGCACAAAATCGCTCGATGGAACCTCTCGCAGATATCCTTCTCTCGCCTTGGTTCCCTCCAGGTTACACCGCAGATGCAGTTCCATTTGTGGAACGTCTTGCTCCTGACGAAGTGGCGATTATTCGTATCCCACTTCGTATCACAATGAGTTCTGGAGGTTCTTCTTAACTCAATCCTTTTCCACCCTATATGGGGGATAAAAAATTAAAAAATGGTGAAAAAATATGAAAGAAAATACGAACGAAAATAGCGATAATATCGCTGCAATTGGTATCGGTGCAATGATTGTGTTCATTGCCCTGATTTTGGTTGCGGCGGTTGCAGCAGCGGTTATTATTCAAACCGCTGAGAAATTGCAACAGAATGCACAAACAACCGGTGAAGAAACGACATCCTTGCTGTCCTCGAAAGTGGTCATCAAGAACGTCATGATTCCAACAGCTGGTGAATTGTTCATTACCTTTGAACTGGCTCCAGGCTCAGATTCAATCGATCCTTCAAACATCGATTGGAACATTGTCTGTACTGCTGGTGTTGATGCTGGTGACTTTACGTCCACAAGCCTCGTTGGAGTGACTGCTCTAAGCAACCCACTGCTCCCAGGCTCAACCTACGATGTAACGCTACCAACTGCTGACCTAGATGACTGCGCTCCTTCGTCGAACGCAGACCACACATTGATTATTCAATCAGGCGCCGGAGGTTTCACATATGAAACTTTGAATTATGGTGCTGATATTTCTTCGGGGGCGAAAGTAATATGAAGTCAAATACTCGTAACGATATTCAAGAAGACAAAATCGCTGCTATCGGTATCGGTGCAATGATTGTCTTTATCGCTTTGATTTTGGTTGCAGCAGTTGCTGCAGCAGTCATTATTCAAACTGCAGAAAAACTCCAACAAAATGCTCAAACCACCGGTGACGACACCGCTGACAATATGGCCGGTAAGGTCCTCATTTCAGCAGGATTTGTCGCTAATGGCGGTGCCGGTAACAATGTAGGCAACGCTTTCTCAGCTACTGAAGCATACATGTTCCAGGTCCGCCTGGCACCTGGTAGCGAACCTGCGCCAATCGACGAAATTTCGTTCCAGTTCTTCTGTGACGACGGTGTAGTCGAAGGGTTCATTGGTGACCCAGACGGTGCAGGAGTCGCATTCACTGCAGCGGGTTCTGTTGCCGAGATGAATGAAAACGACCCTGCGGCAAATGCACTTGATTCGGCGACTGGTGTTATGAATCCAGGTACCGGATACGTCATGTGGATTGATGCTAACGACAACGGAAACGCTGTCGATTGCAGTGCTGCTGGTGGAGATACGAATGTTCAACTCTACCTTCACGTTGGTAGTGGTGGAACGACCTTCCAAACCTTAGACATCGGAAACACAGCTGCTGGGTCTCTCGTCATCTGATTGCATCTAAGGGCACCAATGCCGAAAGGCATTACCGCCCTTGGGAGGATTTATCATGGCATGGCCATTTAGCGGTAACGCAGATAAAAATCGAGATGCAGATGCAGATCTTACGGAGGAACGACTCAAGATAATGGCAAACATCGCCATTGAACAAGTCCCTCTTCCTGAAGAAGGAGAACTCAGTGAAGACGATGCGTGGACAATCAGTCCAAGTCCGACACGGGCTCGCATGAACAGCGTTGGAAGTGTTCCAACAGTTGCGGCAACTCTTGCCCCTTCGACACCTGTTCCTACGGCTACAACCGTCGATACTTCTGGATTAGAACGTCTCATTAGCAGTCGCCTTGACATGGTCGAGGATGTTCTGAGAATGGTCGAAGTTCGATTGGATACACCCGCAGCAACACCAGTTATGGACGCTGAAGGAAATCCGATAGCAACAACAGAATCTATGGACGGAGAATCCATGATGAGTGGAGATACCATCGTCACTGCAAGCGGCGAAACAATATCCGCCTCTGGAATGGATCGTTTGAAGAGCGTTGATGAAGCCCCACTCGTGGAACTGTATGAAGCGCAAGCACTGGCTGCGAATCCTTTCTTGCATGCACCATCTACTGGTGCAACAACGAAGGCGAATCAGGTTGGTGCACCTACCGTTTCAGCATTACTTCTTGACAGTATGTCGGGCATGGCAGCGGTTAGTTTCGCGCAGAAAGCAATGTCCTCAGGAATGTTGTCCGAACATGAAGGACGAGCCGTCCTTGCTATTGTTCAACTGGCAGCTCCTGGTGAATCCGAAGCGGCTTTAGATGATCATCTATCGCACAAGGAATTGTTGGTTTTCTCCTCGTTAATCAGTTCATGGCGTGAAGTTCAGTCACTTCGAGGTGAACTCTGATATGGGTGCTTCGGCTGGAATTGGCGGTCTCATTATTGGGATCGCAATGCTGGTGGTCTTCACTATGGCCATCTCAGCATTTGATGCTCAAGTTGCAACCGGATTGGATGCAATTGAGAGCGCTTCAGTTCCAGACCCGAGTTTTACCATCGACGATGTAAATCTTGAACAGCATGTCATTCATGAAGTTTCAATAAATGCGACGAATCGAGGAACTGGCTACGTTGATGGTATTTTGAGAGCGAACGTTGGTTCGGACGAGTGTGGTGGATTTTCTGCTAACTTCTCGACGACAGGTGGCGAAATCGATGTAGGAAATGTGGTTATCACCAACCACGGTTTCTGCCCAGATTCATCCACACCAACATGGACAATTCTTGATACGTCGCTCAATGTTCAAACCCCAACGACGGTAGCTAATTTCTCGGCACCAGTCTTCCGACAGTATATTTATGCAAACATCACGAATCAGGGTGAAGACCTGCTTAAGACCGATGAAGTTTGGGTATTCTACGATGGAGAAGAGCCCGAGACACTTACTGGTTCACAAGACTCTGTGCGATCTGAAATCGCCGGATTCGGCACCAATTGGTACTCTGGTCAAACGCTTCAATTGTTTTGGGATGATGAATCCAGTTCGAACACAGAATATGAACGGTTGGCATTCACTGCTGGACCGACAACTTTGGTGCGTTCCACATCTTGAGGTTATCTTATGGCTGACGGCGGAGTTTCAACTTACATCATGTTGATTACAGCATTGCTGGTTTCCAGCTCTGTTAGTGCGGTTTTGATACAAGAATGGTCCTCTACATCAAGGATAATTCAGCAGCAACAGCGAGGCTTACAACTTACTGAAGAATTGGGTATCGATTTTGCGGGTGACCCTATGAATGTCAACATTGACAGAAGTGGAACTGAACATGAAATTACTTTTTATGTGCTGAATACTGGAGAACACCCTATGGACCAAACTAAATTTCAAGTCCTTGTAGACGGTCTTGCGATACCGAACACTGCCGTTTCAATTTCATTTGTTGGAACTCCTACACCCACAGAATGGAATCCGAATGTTCTCATTGAAGTGGCCGTAACGAATACTTCGTTCAATTCCTATACAGACAACACCGACATTAGCGTGTTTGTGACGGCAACCTCGGAAGTCGTTTCAGGCGTCTCGTCGAGTGCAAGTTTCAACCAAGAGGTGCGTTTGAATGGATGAACACGTCAAAGATGATCCTTTCGTCACCGCTCACAAGCCAAAGGAAGACGGCTTCCCGTACGAACTGGAAACTGATTCCCTTGCTGACTCGATGGGTTTGCGTATGCCGAACCGTTCGCTGTATGTGTTGCAAGGTGCTGTTGGTGGAGGTAAATCTCTCCTTTCGCAACGCCTTGCTTTTGGACTTGCCGAAAACGGTGTTAAAGTTCTGGTCATCACCACTGAATTAACAACTCGAGGATGGGTTGAGCAAATGGAATCTCTCGGATACGGGGTAACTGACTTCATTCGAGAGGGTAAACTCTTGGTGTTCAGCCGATTTGGAACCATAGCGGAATCATTGCCAAATGTTGGTCTTGAGGAAGTTCTGGAATCCGAAGCGATTGAATTGGCAGACGTCGTCATCATCGATTCAGCAAGTTCAATCATGCCGGATGACCTCAACGATGTCAGTCGCTTCCAGTTGATGCAAAAATTGCGTCAAGTTTGCTCCCATGGACGTTCTTTAATGCTCTGTGTAGACCCTGATGAAATGGACCACAAATTAATGCACACTTTACGGGCTTCTGCTGAAGTTGTTCTTGATTTACAAACTGCGATGATTGGTGGCGAAATTAAGCGTAACATTGTCATTACTCGTTTTTTACGAGCGGCAGGACCGATTCAAACATCCATTGGATGGCGTGTGGAGCCTGGAATGGGCTTCATCGTTGATATTACGGCGGTTAGCTGATGAGGTGTTATGATGGTCGATGAAGAACTCAAGTTTGCTCGAGGCGACCTCAACGGGGTCATGAGTGCACACCCGCACGTTGCTGAATGGGTGCGTGACTTTGAATCAAGCCATGGTTCGCGTCCAATCTATTACGGCCCATTAGACCGCGGGGCCAAAAAGGAACGACCCTACAACCTCATCTACATTACAAAAGAACCTATTTTCGTTCACATTTACGAACCTCCTGCCGATGAGGAAGGTGGTGGACAAATTCTTTGGTTCGGTCTCGAGCCTCAACTTTCCGAAGAAGAGGAAAACATTCGGCGTGGTTTAATCGAAACTCTACTCCAAGAGGCCCCAACAGCCCCATCGTTTACCACGGACGAGGAATTTGAAAATATTCTCTCTCAAATGATTGAACGCTATACGCTTCTCGATACAGATGCTGTGACGAACGTTCGTCGGCAAGGCCGCTTTTGGGAAATGATGGGCATGGACGACAAGCGGTTGATTGTAACAGCCGCTCAACGAGAACGCCTACGATATATTGTTGTCCGAGATTTAATTCGTAACGGTCCATTGGAACCTCTTCTCTCAGATGAAATGCTGGAAGATATTCACTCGATTGGCCTAAAGCACGTCCACATGGACCACAAAGTGTTTGGAATGGTCACATCGAACATTCGATTCCGTGACCGGGAACTGCTTTCTCGTTTCCTGAGGGCCATGTCTGAACGAATTGGGCGACCAGTTTCAGACAACAAACCGATTATTGACGGAGCATTGCTTGACGGCTCCCGTATCAACATTATTTTCTCCGATGACGTCTCAATGCTTGGACCATCGTTCACTATTCGTAAGTTCGCTGAAGAAACCATCTCCATCACGCAACTTATTGCTTGGGGAACAATCTCTTCACAAGTCGCTGCTTACATTTGGATTTGTCTTGAATACGGAATGTCTGTTCTTGTCTCTGGAGAAACTGCATCCGGTAAGACCACTACGCTCAACGCGATTTTACCGTTCATTGACCATAACGTTAAGATTTATTCCGCTGAAGACACCCCTGAAGTAAAGGTACGTCACAAGATATGGCAACGTCTGGTCACTCGTTCATCAAAGAATGAGGAATCTCGTGTCGAAATGTTCGACCTGCTCAAGGCCGCTTTGCGTAGCCGACCTCGATACATCATCATTGGAGAAATACGTGGTGTCGAAGGTGCAACAGCTTTCCAGGCTATGCAAACAGGGCACCCCGTTATCGCTACGTTCCACGCATCGTCCATTGTCAAAATGATTCAGAGATTTACCGGTGACCCGATTAATGTTCCAATTCGCTTTTTCGATAACCTGAACTTCGCTATTTTTCAAGAAGTGGTTGAGGCACCAGGTGGAGGTATCGCTCGACGAGTCACTGGAATTGATGAAGTCATTGGCTACAACAAACACAGCGATGGTGTACTTACTCGTGGTATGTTCGAATGGGATCCGGTGAAAGACAAGCACTATTTCCGTGGTATGTTCCAAAGTCACTTGTTGGAAAATAAGATTGCTGCAATGGCAGGTTTCTCAAACAAGCGTGATATTTACGACGAAATGTTGAGGCGAGCCGCTGCTCTTGACCGTATGGTTGAACGGGAATTAACGCATTACGACGACGTATTCGATTTGTTGGGCATCTATTACAACAACGGATGGGAACACTTCGACAAAGCAGTTGATTCATGGACTGGAGTAAACCATACTTGAGGTGATGTCGGATGCAGCGAATGTCTTACTGGCAAATCGCCCTGCGTCGCGTCGAGATTCCTGTCGGCCAATTTCTTCTTTTTTATGTTGGAGGGGCCGCACTTGTTGGTTTCCTTTTTTCACTTGTACTCATTTTGTTTACAGGTGGCCTTGCTGAAGGCGCCCTGTTTTCTGGTGCTGCTGGTATTCTTTTGCTTCTTCTCTTACCAATCTTAGCAGGAGGTGCTGCTGCTGCGTATCCCTTGCTTGATGTACAACGCTCGGCTACGTTGATTGAGAAAGAAATGCACATGTTCATCACAAGAATGGGCATTCTCTCCCTTGGTGAAGTCGGGGCACAGTCCATTTTCGACATCCTCAAGCAAATGAGCGATTATGGAGAATTAGCAAATGAAGTCAAGCGTATAGAGACGCTTGTCGACAAATGGCACACTTCTCTACCCGAAGCATCGAGAATTGTGGCCCAGCAAAGTCCAAGCCCGTTATGGGCTGATTTCCTTGACAGAATGGCGTTTTCAATCGAGGCAGGTCAGGCCATTGATGAGTTCATGCGCTCTGAACAGGAAACCGTAGCAGAACAGTACACGACGTTGTACGACACCCGACTTGAATCTGTTGACACCATGAAGGAAATTTACGTTTCTTTGGTCTCAGCAGCGTTGTTTGGACTGGTCATTGCTGGAATACATCTGGTTTTGTTTGAAGTAGGTTCGTCTTCCGACACGCCGATTTTGGTTGCCAGTCGTTTGAGATTCGTTCTTCTAGCGTCACTGGTTTTCACGGTTATTCAAATCATAGCCGTCTTTGCGTTTAGGGCTACGGTACCTGAAGATCCTACCTTTGCACGGGACGAAATGGATACACCTTTCCGAATAAATTTCCTACGTGCTTTGGTTGGGGCGGGTATTTTGACTGTTTTCTTGGTCTTCATCATGATTTTGTTGCTTGCATCAGCATGGGAAGCTGTTACCAATCAATGGGACCGTTATGGACTCATTTTCATCGCAGCTCCTCTCTCTCCACTGCTCATTCCTGCAATTATGATTGGAAGGGAAGAGCGCCAAGTTTTGCGTAGAGATGAGACCTACCCCGATTTCATTCGTGCTTTGGGCGGTACTGCCCAAGCTCGTTCTTCGGAACCATCTGCGACCATCAAAGCGCTACGTGGCATCGACTTTGGTATGCTCGACCGTTCTATTGACCGTTTAGAGAAGCGATTGTCGACACGGATTGATTCGGACCGTGCGTGGGATTACTTCAACGCCGATACCAATTCAGCAGTGATCTCTCGATACACTCGAATCTATATCGAGGGCTCACAATCTTCAGGCAAGCCAGCAGACACAGCAGAAATGGTTTCGCGTTCTGTTGGAAGCCTTCTCTCTCTTCGTCGGAGAAGAGCATTATCTGCAAACACGATGCGAGGGGTTGCGCTTGGTTTGCTCATCGCTTCGGTCACAAGCCTCAACGTGACCATTGCCATTGTTTTGAAACTCGGCGATTCAATTGCTGGTGTTGCATCCAATTTCACGGATACTGATGTCACTGCTTTGGCTGATTTTGGGGCAGGTCTGGCTCTTCCAGTCATGGAAGATGCGTCTGGGGTTGGAGAAAATATTCGAATGTTCAAAGTCATTGTATCCATTCTTATTCTCTTCCAGGTTATGGCGGTCTCAACGATTTCCAATCGTTTGAGAGGTGGCATTTGGACAACAGCTATGGGTCAAGGGATTCAGTTGCTTTGGGTTGCAGGGATCACCTCGTACATCACTTCATTGGTTTTGGAATCTGCATCTTCAGTATTCGGTGTTTAACGACCCAACAATCATAATCCCAATGGGTGATTGCTGTTCATGCAAGTCCCTCCACCTCCACCAGCAGCCGCATCTCAGCAAAGCGCCCCAACACCCTCGCCTTATCTGCCAGCAGCCGGTTTTCAGCAATCACCGATGAGTTATTCCTTTCACCGATGGTTAATGCTCGGTATCGTTCTGGTTCTTGCTTCCATTGTTTTTGTCGAGGTTGTTGGAATGTTTGGTCCACCATCCGCAGTGGATTATGATCTTGAAGCCGAAGGCGTCACCGAAAAAATAGCAGAGGATACTGAGGCACATACCGATTTGAATCGTGTTATTGGTTCGATCGGAACAATACTCCAATCGTTTGGTCTAGGGCTGATTGGTTATGCCCTCCTCCGAGAGTCTTACGATGACAAACATGAGCACACAGCACTTCGCGTTACAGCTGTCATCGTTGGCGTCCTTGTTGTGTTGAACATTGCCTCTCGTAGCATATCCATCGCTTGAGTTCAGCGTTTCTTCTCTTGGGCAATTCTCTTTTTGGTTGCCGTCCAGGAACAGATTGGGCATTGCTCAAGGTCATGGTTTCGAGCAGGACAGTATTCTCTGCCAAAGAATATGATTTGGAGATGCAACTTGTTCCAAATCTCCTTTGGAAAAATGGCCTTTAAGTCACGCTCGGTTCGTACGACAGTGGTGTCATTGGAAAGCCCCCAGCGTGCTGCGAGGCGATGGATGTGCGTGTCGATTGGGAAGGCTGGAACGCCGAAGGCTTGAGCCATCACAACACCAGCCGTCTTGTGCCCAACGCCAGGTAACGCTTCAAGTTCCTCAAATGTTTGAGGAATCAATCCGTCATGCCGTTCCATAATCAGTTCTGAAAGTCTACGGATGTTCTTTGCTTTGGTCGGAGCAAGCCCGACTTGGCGGATATCCTTGAGAATAGTTTCAACACTCAGTTTGGCCATTGCTTCTGCAGTTGGGGCTTTGGCAAACAGGGAGGGGGTGACTTCATTCACCTTGAGGTCAGTAGTTTGTGCACTCATTAGAACTGCAACCAGTAACTGGAAGTCATTTTCATGGTCAAGCGGCACTGGAGTTTCAGGATAGAACTCTTCAAGCATCGCTGCTATTTTCACCGCTTTGTCGCTGCGCTTCATTCAGATGCCTCCGTGAGGAATGAGTTGCGGTGGTATTCGATAGGTGTATTGGATTTTCACACCAGTGAATATTATGCAATGAGGTTCGGTTTGGAAGTGAACTTCCGTTACCTTTGATTCGATGCCGTGAAGCGGCATAGTGGCGCCAAAAGTACCGTCACGAAAGAGTTGGATGCTGGTGTCGACTGAATCGGGATGAGAACTGAAACTGATTTGGTTTTCATCTTGAACGACTTCACCTTTGATGGTGCTGAAAAACGAGATGAAAAAAGGGCATATTTCGCTCCATTGTTCGATTTTGAACCGGGACATCGAATCGCCTCAAGATTCCATTTTTACGGAGTATGCCTCTCCAGTTTTCCAACCGAAAAACAAACCTATGCCGATTGAAAACAGGGGTATGCCGTTGCAAATGAGCGATTCCATGGGTTCTGTAGTCGGTTGGCCGGCGGTGTACCAGATAATCATCGATAACAACAGCCCTGGAATCAACATGACTCCGCCCATGATGAGGGTACGTAGGAGACGCATGTCAATGCCAGTCGGGGGAATGCCATGAAGGTGTGGTTTCCCTAGCATCAAGAAAGACGCAGTGTGAGTTCTTCTCCACCGAGTGAATTGAGGACGTCATGTGGCTCAATCCATCCTTTTCGAGCGGCCATGACTCCGTAACTAATATCGGCCAGGCCCCGAATTGAATGCGCATCTGGATTGATGATTACCGGAACCCCCAAACCTTTCGCATGTTTACATAAACGCCAATCGAGATCTAAACGGTATGGGCTTGCATTCAATTCAACTGCCTTGAGGCGCCCTTCGTCGTTATGTTCAGCCATGTGTTCAAGAACAGCAAACAAGTCAACCTCATATCCGTCTCTTCCCTGCAATATTCTTCCAGTAGGGTGGCCAAGAACGGTCGTTGAGGGATGGTCGATACACTGCATTAATTCCTCTGTATTTTGCAATTCATCACGCGCTTTCCATTTCGACAGAGCATGAACAGACGCCACTGTGTAATCCAATTGCGAAAGAACATCATCGGGGTGGTCGAGTTTGCCGCCTTCAAGAATATCCGATTCGACACCGTGGAAGAGTCGGAAGTCTGTGCCTTCTTCAGCCCATGCTGCGTTGTAGCGTCGGATGGTTTCACCTTGCTCCAATAAATCTTCAGCACTTGCCCCATTAGCAATTTTTAGCGTTGGCGAATGGTCAGCAATACCCAACCAGTTCCAACCCATTTTACGAGCCGTATCTGCCATTTCTTCCAAACTTGCCTCTCCATCTGAAAGGGTGGTATGGTTATGTAAAGCACCTCGAATATCCATTCCGGTCAGCAAATTCGGTAGAGCAGATGATTCAGCAGCAGCGATTTCACCCGTATCTTCGCGAAGTTCAGGGGTGACCCAATCGAGTTCCAAATGTCGGTAAATCTCTTCTTCATTGGATGCTTGAAGCGAGAATTTTGCTGCAGCCATTCCTTTCAAGTCTCCAGCCTTAGCATCTGGGATGAGTCCGAACTCGTTCAATTTCAATCCACGGTCAATAGCTCGTTGTCGCATGGCAATGTTGTGCTCCTTGCTTCCAGTAAAGTACGCTAGAGTGAATGGGAACACCT
>Ga0206131_10003986_pt1 | contig 16513 bp, 9 predicted proteins | sample Helgoland_Spring_FD_148636 | JGI IMG/M metagenome (GOLD analysis project Ga0206131, IMG submission 148636) | Pelagic subsurface seawater microbial communities from Kabeltonne, Helgoland, North Sea - Helgoland_Spring_Bloom_20160517_1 | ecosystem: Environmental > Aquatic > Marine > Epipelagic ...
ACCTCTCCGCCGCGCCGCAGTTCGCGGGCAAGTCCTTCGGCGAGGCTTGGCGCATGTTACCCCGCGCGACGCTGTGCGGTGTGTCCCACGGCGACGGGTCCGTTACCTTGGCCCCGGATGACTCGTACGTCATCCAAGCCACCGACGAGGTTGTCTTACTCGCGGAGTCCTCCACGGTGGACATAACCCCGGTGGACGAAGCCGTCACGCCTCGCAAGGTGAGTTTCTTTTAATCATCGTATGGGCAATTTCTGTCATGACGATATGTTTTGTATACAGGGTTCCGAGCGGTATTACATGAAGGCGCTTGAAGGCATGGTGGGCAGTAACCAAGGCGCGAAGAAGATTCTCTTCGCCGGGTACAACGACGAGACGCTGTTGGCGGTGAAGCTCGCGCAGGACATGGCGCCGCGCGGGTCCGAGGTTACCATCTTGGCGGAGACCATCCCGGCTGATGAGCTCGGAGAATTGAGGTCAACGCCGAATTGCAAACTCCGCGTGGTGAAGGGCGTGCCGTCTTCCCACGAGCACTTGCGATCCGTTCCCGTGTACGCTCAGGACAGCGTGGTGATCATGCCCGGGCGGGACCTCGGTAGCAAGGCGGAGGAGGACGCCACTGTGTTGGCTACGATTTTGCAGACGTACGCCAACTGCGAGCTGCGAAGGTCGGGCGCGGCGGACCCGAGCGAACTCGCGTATAAGAACCCGCACATCGTCGCGACGCTCAACACGGACAGCGCGCGGAGCATCGTTGAGTTGATGGGCACGGTGGACACTCGGCATTCGAACGAGATCCCTGACGTCATCATGTCCGATGACCTGATCGGCGGGGCGCTGCTGCAGGTTGCGGCGAACCCAAAGATGGCGTCGCTCTTCGACGCGTTGCTCGCGACGGAAGGGCACGAGTGCTACATACGCGACGCTGACCTCTACGGCGGCTTGGACACCAGAGCGAGTGCTGCTGAAGAGAAAGAGGGTTCGGGTTCTGCTGAAGATGGTTCAGACGCTGGTGACTTGGCAGAGGCTGGGCCGGTGCGGTGGGGGGTTATTTGCGAGCGAGCTCGGGAGCGGGATGAGTTGGCCATGGGCGTTATGAGGGCCGACGGCGACATGGTCATCTCGCCCGCGAAGGACGAGACGTTCGTGTTTGGCGAGGGTGACCGCATCATCGTCCTCGCGGATAGCCTTTGAGTGGTGTACTCTGATTGAAGGGACGTCGTTGGTTACCCTCGACGCCGTTGTGATGAATGACTTATTTTAAATGGGCTCAGAGTTAATATTAAACCCGCGTGCTCCCGGGGTGTTTCACCCTGCGTTTGCGTCGCTCGTGGCGGACCGGTCAATCGGTGCTTCATGACCGGTCAATCAGTGGTTTATTCCCACCGATTAGGAGAGCTGGCCGCAGTCGGCGATCATGACCTGCTTGGTGGTCTTGCCGGAGGAGGTACCGACGCCCTCGACGGCCTTGACGACGTCCAGACCCTTGGTCACGGAGCCGAACACGACGTGCTTGCCGTCGAGCCAGGCGGTCTGCACGGTGCAGAGGAAGAACTGGGAGCCGTTGGTGTTGGGGCCCGCGTTGGCCATGGAGAGGATGCCGGGGCCGGTGTGCTTGAGCTGGAAGTTCTCATCCGCGAACTTTGCGCCGTAGATGGACTTGCCGCCGGTGCCGTTGTGGTTGGTGAAGTCGCCTCCCTGGCACATGAAGTCGGGGATGACGCGGTGGAAGGAGGAGCCCTTGAAGCCGAAGCCCTTCTCGCCGGTGCAGAGCGCGCGGAAGTTCTCTGTTTGGGGAAATTCGGGGTGGTCGAGATGGGTTTGGTCAGGCTTTAGTCGGTGGTCGATCGAAGCGTTTTTTGACGGCGGCGACAGTTCGGCCCGGAAAAGTGCGGGAGCAGGGGGGTAATAAAGATGAGGGCGACGCGATCTGGGCGACGGGACGCACCGGCGGTCTTGGGGACGACGTCCGCACGGAGCTGTGGACGTGGGAGGGTGGTTGATGGGGTTCAGAGGGTCAGTCACGGAGGTTCAGCCGCCGCGCGGCGATGGAACGAGTGTCGCCGTCGCGTCGGATCTCAGAATCTTTCCCGATCGCGGATCTGAGATATTTGCCGATCTGGCGACGCAGGCGTTGGGACGGCGTTGGGACACGGGAAAAGGGGAGGACTCACGGTCATCTCGATGCGGCCGGCGGGCTGGCCGCCGATGGACATGTCGAAGAAGCAGACGGGGTTGGACATTTTGATGTGTTGTGTGTGTGAGTTCGCGTGTGGAAGTGACTCGTGACGTGGATGATCGCGCTTTTTCAGTCTCGGACGCGAAAATCGACCGCCGCAAAAAGCGGTTCGGACAGGGGTGCCAACCGAGGACAGCTGGCCACAGCGAGGGACGCGGGAAAACCACCGGACATCCACCCGGCGGCGCTTCACCCACATCTCGACGAGGCGGTACGTATAGATACACGCGTGAGTGATCTCATCGCGAACATGGCGGCGGGCGAGCTCAGCAGGCTGCTCGACCAAGACGGCGATGGGGGAGTCGACGAGGCGGCGGAGCGGGTCGAGCAAGCCGAGATCGCTCGCGCGCAGGCGGAATCCGACGCCGCCGAGGGCAATCGCAGGCTCCAGGTCGCCAGGCAACAGTTCGCCGAGTACGCGGAGTCCAAGGCGACCGAAGCCGCCGGCCTCGGCGCCATGATCCGCGACCTACTCAACGCGTGCGAAGGCGTCGGCGCCGAGGCGCTGACGAAGAAAGTCTGCGAGATCAAGGAAACCATGGACGCAGCCGAAGCTGAGGCGCGCGCGATGGCCACCGACGCGTCCAAGGATGCGGCGAAGAAGGCCAAGCTGACGAACGCATCGGACGTGGATGCAGCGCCGATGGAGACGTCGGCCAACGGCGCGCTCGCGACGGCGGCGGATGCCGACGAGGACGAGGACGACGTCGCGATGCGCGACGACACCGCTGGCGCGCTGGACGCCGCGGCTGCCGACCTCGACCCCTCGATGAACTTCGTCGAGCGCGCCAAGTACATCCCGCTCCGGCTCGACATGGAGGAGCGCAAGCTGCTCCGGCTGCTCGAGGCTGCGTTGCACGTGAGCGAGTACACGGACAAAGTCGACGTTCTCACGTTTCGGAGCAAGACGCAGCGGATCACCAAACAGCTCAAGGAGATCTGCGCCATCATGTGCGGGCTCGTGGTGGCGACGGACTACCGCGCCGGGCAGCAGCTCATCAAGGACAAGGAGTTCGTGGACAACGCGAGGTTTTTTCAGCGGATCTTTGAGATTGGCCGGCGGCACAAGGTGATGAACCCGGAGAAGATGCGAAGCGAGTACGGTAAGATGATCTACCTCCTCCAGGACTCGCAGATGGCTGACGTCCAGGAGCTGTTGAACTTCAAGCTCGTCGAGCCCATGCGCACCGCGTACGAGTTGCTCGCGGAGAAGAACGGCCTGGCGATGCTGAAAGACGGCCTGATGCACCAGGCCACCGCGGAGATCATGCACGAGGGCAAGCCTCGGATCCAGGTGCAACGCGAGATCAAGGCGAAGGAGAAGGCTCGCGAGCATCTGAGCCGTCGCTACGCCCACTCTGATCTCAGCTCCGAGGAGATTCTCAGCGTGCTGTACTCCGTATCGGACAACAACGCGTACCTCCGATTCAACCGCGATCCGGTGGACAGGATGATCGGATACCTCAAACAGTACTTCGATCCCAAAAACCCCGAGCCCGGTTTTTCGCTCGGGATCACGATGGGCATGGGCGGCGCGCGCCTGTCCCACAATCACGAGCGCCAGTACACGTACGTCATGCAGTCCATGATGCTGTGGAGAGAAGTCAGCAACGACATGTTCAAGCTGTGGTACCTCGCCGAGAACGACTTGCTGCGAGAGGGCGCGCACTACCAACTCACAAACACCGGGCAAGGACTGAACCGAGTGCAGTCCGCGCCGCAGACGAACAAGGCGATTCACCAGGTGCTCGGCCGGTGCCAGAGCAAGCTCGGGCACTGGGTCGGGAGCAGTGTCGTGCACCTCGGCGATCACAACGTCCCGAACGCGCTCATGTTCATCGATAAGTACACGCAGGTGCCGAGGATCCTTAACCCAACCACGCTGGTAGTCGCGAGGGTGGAGGAGCTGTGCGAGGACGACGGTTTACGACAGTACGTGGAGAGCACGTTTGGTGGGATCGACGAGTGCAGGAAGACAATCTTGGCGGACTTTTTCAGGCACGCGTTTGACGGGAGCGGCGCGGATAATTTCTTCGACGCCGGGTCTTGCATCGACGGTCGGTTGACGAGCGCTTGGAACTGGTGCTCGAAGATTGAGAAGAAGTCGTACTATCCGGTGTTTTCGCTCGCGGGGTTCACGGGGTTCGACGGCGGGGATTTCAGGTCGTGATTGTTATTGGGTCGTGGACGGGGGAGCGCGTGGGACGACGGTTATACACATTCTTTTACATCGAGTAACTCATCACGAGGCAATCACCGAGACTCTTCGATCATTCTCTCCTCGTGCGTTTCTGCCCCTACTACTACTCATATTCTGTGTCGGTGTCGTATCCATCAGCTTCCGTCACGGGAGTTGCGCCTCTGGTCCTCCACAAAGTGTCTCCGGTTGCGAGGTGGAACTTGGACCACCCATCTTCGATTTGCTTCTGAATCAAACCCATTTGAAATCTTGAATCAACAGAAGCCGTCTTTCGTTCGAAGCCTTCGAGTGGATGCCGTTTCAGGCTTTGCCTGAGATTCCGGCTGTTCGAAGAACTGCCCACACTTCCGTCGTCGTCGAGACCGATATCCGCCATCGTGATTCCCTCTCGCACACACCAGTTCCGCACGTTTATGAGCCCTTGATAGTCTGGGCAGGGATACGTACAAGAACCCTCACCTTTCTCGAATACAAATACCCCATCCTCCTCCTCCGTCGGGATATCCACCACGTAGTGGGTTCGTTCCCAAACTCTTGTCCACGCGTTGCTCTGTATCATCCACTCGTTGTGATGTTTCCAAAACCAGGAGAGAAGCCTGTGGTATTTCGCCACGACCAAGCCGTACTGAACAGAAGTGGTTCCGTAAGTTTGTCTCACCTCATCGAGCGGTGTGTACACATGATCATGCGGGTTGACCCGATGTACCTGCTCAATGTATGGTCTCATATGCACACTCACGCCGCCTTCGATGAGCGCTCTGATTGCAAAGTATACCGCGTCCTCCTGCAACACGGCACCCTGCTCGAGCAGGAAAAGCATAACATCGAGATGCCCGTTATGTGCGGCGAGACTCGTGAAGTTAATCTCTCCCCACGTAGGATACCTACGCCTCGGACCTGTTCTCTCGTCCTTTACGACCGAGTCCCAGTGATTATCTATCATGTGGCGCAACATGTCTAGGTCACCTCTCTTGACGACTTCATAAAAAGGTGCCACGAGATCGTAGACTGCTGCGCCGCGAGTCGTCAACCACCTGGCGCACTCCAAATGCCCGCGAGTCACCGCCGTGTACAACGCCTGCTTAAACTTAACGCCTTTGGAATGAAGCCACTGCAAATCGTCGAGGTTTCCGCGAGCCGCCGCGAGTTCGGCGAGGGACAGTTTATACATAGCCGGTGGCTTATCCGATCCAGCTTCGCCTTCAAAGTCATCTTCTTCATCAATAATCCGGAGTCGAGGGTTCTTTCCGGCGGCGTAGCGCAGACAGTCAAAGTTTGAATGTTTCCCATACTTGAATAGTCGACGCTGTCTCCTCAGAAAGTTGTGCATAAGTCCGGCCTGCAAAGGGAATCCCGCGACTGTAAAAAGATATTTCAAAATCTCCAGCTGACCATACCCGGCGGCGGCAGAACATACTCCCCGCAATTCGTCTGACCACCTGTCCCTCTGCTGCAAAGTAAGGCCTCCTCGGTGTTCAAAACAGCCCTTGATGACTGCAAGACTCCCTCTCTGTGCGGCGTCCTTCAACATGTCCGGGAGAAATTCAGATTCTGGTCCAAAATAATCATCATTCAAGCCATGCAAGTCAACCTCGTGCGGTTGTGTCCCTGCGTCATTGAGCACACGTAAATATCGCAGCATCTCGACATCGTCATTTTGGACGGCGAAGTGGAAGCATTCAAAGTCCGGCGCTCCTACATAGTCCGGTCGCTCTTCGTAAGGCACGTCACTCCAGGGTGCGAAGTACTTTTCCGTGATCCAACGTAAGGTCTCCAGCCTCGCCGCCGCCGTCAGCTTGGGATCCCTCTTCTTCTCTCTGTCAGCGCATTCTGTGGCATGACGCTTCAAGAAATAGGGCCTGGTTCCTGGTAACACTATCTGTCTCGTCCGCTGACCAGTGACCATGTTGCTGAAGTTAAGCACTGAGGGCATGCCCCAATCCTGCCCGAAGGATGTGACTTTGAAAAGAACCGGTACATACCCGAGTTCATAAAGATCCTCTCCATCGAAGCCCCTATCCGATATATACTGGGATGTCCACCAATCATCGCCGGTCGCATCCAGGGTCTCCGTCGCCCACTTCAGCACGTGAAGATGTCCTCTCATGGCCGCGTTCACGCACACTTGCCAACTCAACTCGGCTCCCTCGCTCACGAGCCACTTCACCACATCGAGGTTCCCCTCCCTCGCGGCCAACGCACACCAGTCGCGCCCGATGAAGCGTCGAATGGTCTCTCTCGAGAACGCTATGGCATACCGCTCTGACTGGGACTGGATGGCAGACATCACAACATCCCCTTCATGATGAAGGTCGAACCGTTCCAGGTCGGCGCGCATCGTCGAGTCTTCCCAGTCTTTGGACACCTTCCAACCGATGGCCCCGTCCCGCAACGCCCCCTTCGCATTCTCGATAGTTCGGAGACGGCTGGTGAGCGGCATGGTGCAGTGACGGGATGTCAGCCCAGCCTCTTGAATCGCGAGGCGACACGACTTGTTCACGCGCGAGAACATCACGCGGTCGACCTCATCGTCCAGCCGCGGGAGCACGTTCTCCAGGAGGATCTCGCGGGGAATCGCCTTTAGGAACTGGCCGAGGCCGGCCACCTCACGATATACGCTAAGGCACGCGCTGTTGACACCCGCGAACGCGACCGCATCCTTCGCCGGAAGGCGCTCGACCACGCGCAGCTGTACATCCCGCGGCAGCGACTCAAACCCTGTCGTGCCGCCGTCGATGTCCATGGTGACGGTCATGCTTGGGGCGGTTGGAAGTGATTGAAGTGACTCAAACCCTGTCGTGCCGCCGTCGATGTCCATGGTGGCGGTCATGCACGGGGCGGTTGGAAGTGATGGGCGCTTTTTGAAGATGGGGTGCCCATGTCTGAGACCCATTGTTTGAAGCGCGTGGCGGGGGCGGCGGACGCGGTAGGGGCTTCGCGGGCGAGGTGGAGGCGAGGGGCGGACCGCGCGTTCGGGGCACTTCGCCATGGTCGCCCGCAGCTTCCTTGGCATCCACCCGCTGCACCACAGCAAGCTGTGGTACTTCCTCTCCTTCGGTGCGTTTGCGTGCCTCAGCCCTTTCCTGCCGCTCTTCTACCGCGCATGGGGCATCGACGAGCGGCAGATCGGTGCGATCAACTGCCTGCGCCCGCTGGTGTCGTTCTGGGTCACGCCAATGTGGGGCGGACTCGCGGACTGGAGCGGACGGCACAACGCCATCCTGTTCGCTAAGATGCTCGCGCAAGGGTACGGATACTCCGGCCTACTGTGGCTCCTGCCGAGCCACTCGTTCAAGATCCTCTTCGCCTACGTGGCATGCCTCGAGGCGCTCTGCTGCGCGAACAACTCGCTCGCGGACAGCGCCACCGGTCAGATGTGCAGGCGCGCACAGCGACTCGGGGAGTCCCCTCACGGCGGGATCGACTACGGCTCGCAACGGCTGTGGGGCGCGGTGTCGTGGGGCTACATCTTCGCGCCCCTGTCGGGAGCCATCCAGACCTTCTCGCCGCCCGCGGTGAGAACCGTGTTTCCATTCGTCGCGTTTCCCGCGTTGCTCACGGCGTCGGCGTTCGTGTCCCTGGGCATGGACTTCACGCCAGCCGAGCACGGGGACGAGAAGACGGATGGAGGGGAAGGGAGGGAGGGTGTGCCCGTGCCTGGAGGCTCGGACTTTCGCACCCCGCGTAAATCAATCGGCGATGAGAAGATAGACGATGAGGAAGTGCTTTTAGAGATGGTGCAGGTGCGATCCTCACCCGATGACGTAGAAGATGGGACCGATCCGGCCGCGCCGTCGCCGGTGAGGATCGATCCGCGCACGGGCTACGCCGGTTTAGGACCTGGGTTCAACGGAGTGGCCACCCCTAAGAAGGAGGGCGCAGCTGTGAACGTTCTCGGCGTCGACCTGAGCGTTCACGAGGACGGTTCAGAAGCCGGGGAGTTCTCCGACGACAGCGCCGCGGCGATGGATGGGGGCGTGAATACTCCTTCGGTCGTCGCGGGTTCGACTCCCACACGGGGCGAAAAACGTGTGGCGCGTCGGGTGTTCGCGGTGGTGACCGAGCCAAACAACGCTTTACACTTTTTACTGTTTCTCCTGATGGGCGCGTCGATGGCGGTGACGGATACTTTCCTGTTCCTGTGGCTCGAGGAGCTCGGCGGGTCCCGGTTCCTGATGGGCCTGGCGCTGATGTGTACATGCCTATCCGAGGTTGTCGTCTTCGCCAAGGAGGCTGCGATCAAACGCGCGTTGTCCACCGAGTGGTCAATCGCGCTGGTGCTGATGTGCTACGGAGTCAGACAGGTATTTTACGCGACGTTGCCCTCGTGGTCCACGCCGTGGGTGGTCCTTCCCGTCCAGTTGCTTCACGGCATAACCTTCGGGCTGTATTGGTCCGTGGGCAACGCGTTCGTGCACGACGTCGCGCCCAAGGGTTTGAACGCCGCGGTGATGAGCGTGTTCGGGGGGTGTAACAGCGGGGGTGGATTCTTGGGCGCGGTTCTCGGTGGTTTGGCGTATTCGAGGTTCGGCGGCGCCGGGCTGTGGTTCGGTGTGGGGTGTGTTAACTTTGTCCTGTGTGCGATTTTGGTGGTGAAGATCGTGGTGTGGGATCGGGGATGGGGCGCGAGGCGCGGGTGGGCGCGGTTGGGCACCGACGAGGGTGCGTAGCGGTAGATGTAGGCGCGTGCATGTTCACACAGCTGTGAAGTTGCCAAATCTGGGTGACAAAATCGTCGTCTGATAAAATGCCCATAGGACTCGAGAAAACTGGGTTTAGACTGTAAGTGATAGACTCGTCAGCCACGTGGTACCGCCATCTTGGGCGGCGCTGCCGGCGCGCGCGTCTCGTCTCACGCCTCGATAGCATAGGCGGCGTGGACGGGTTCGGCGAATCGGCGCGCTCGTTTGGTGAGCGAGAGGGAGGCCTCGAGGGCTACCTCTCGGAGGGCGATTCCGGGCGCTGGGCTGGGAATTCAATCAAGTTACCTCTGCAGAGCCCCCGTTGTTGACGGGGAGCGGGCCCGGGGGGCAACATGCCGGCGCCTAAGAGCCGGCAGGGGGGTCCCGCGGCGGCGGGAGCGTCCTTGAAGCACATAAACCCACCGGCGGTTGAGAGAAAGGTGAAATTCGAGGTGCGCATCGCCCGCCGTTCGCCAGATGTCGCCGCGACCCCGCGCGCGCATTGGGAATCCGCATGAGGAACACGTGTATCCACGATTTTGACCGGGCGCGGCCCGATAGTTCGCCCCCGGCGCGATCCCACGCGCCCACCCCGCGCCCCAAACGCCGCGCCCCGACGAAACACGATCATCGAACGACCCCCGCATCGCGTGAACGATGGAACCCTATCGACTGACCGAGACGCGCGCGCCCCTTTCACCCCACGACCGACACAGGAGCTGCCCGAGAAATCGCTGTGGGTATTCCGAAAGGAGCATCCCGCGCGACGGCTGTGCATATCGCTGATACGGAATCCGTGGTTCGACAGGGTCGTGATGACGCTCATCCTGCTCAACTGCGTGTTCCTAGCGATGGACAGCAAGGCGCCGGGGTTCGAGGAAACCACGAGAGGGTGCGCTTCCCCGCCCGCCCCACGCGCAAACTCCGCCCCGTCTCAACGCTCTCATTTCAATGCCCAAAGTGATTCAACATTTACCTGACCCCGCCCTTACGCACAACCTCGATTCACAGGAAAGCGGTGGACAGCAGCGAGAACATCTTCCTGTCGCTGTTCTGCCTGGAGATGGTGATCAAGATCATCGCCATGGGGTTCTTCGTCCACCGCGAATCGTACCTTCGCGACTCTTGGAACAGGCTGGACTTCACCGTGGTGATTCTGGGCATAATTGCGGCGATGAACCTGGGTAACTTCAGCGCCATCAGGACGGTGAGGGTGCTGAGGCCGCTTCGCACGCTTCAGGGGTTCGCGGGCATGCGCCAGCTCGTGGTGACGCTGCTGAATTCGCTTCCGTTGCTCGGGGACGTCGCCGTCCTGATGGCTTTCCTCTTCTTTCTGTTGGGGCTCATCGGGGTTCAGCTCTTCTCCGGGGCGCTGAACAGGCGGTGCGCGTCGCTCGATAACCCCAACGCCGGGTGCGAACTTTGCGGGTACGACGTGGGGTACTTGGGGTACAACGCGAGTCAGATCAGCGCGGGATGTTTAAGTGACTGCGCGTTACCGGCGTCGCCCCGGTGGACGGTCGACGACGCCACGACGTGCGGCGGGCCCCGGGAGTCAAAGTACCCGGGGCTCGGGGCCAAACCGAGCGGGTACAGGTGCCCGGAGGGTTCGTGGTGCATCCGGCACGATGCCCCGAACCACGGCATCACGTCCTTCGATAACATCCTCGGCGCGTGGCTCGCGATCTTCCAGTGCATCTCGATGGAGGGTTGGGTTGACATCATGTACTGGACGCAAGACGCGGTGAGCGAGTATTCCTCCTGGTATTTCGTGGTGACGATCATCCTCGGATCGTTCTTCGCCATCAATCTCGCGCTCGCGGTGCTGTACGTAAGTTTCACCACCGAGCGCAAGACGGACAAGGAGCAGCACAGCGACGAGCTCGCGGCGGAGAAGGAGGCGAATTCAAAGATTTTGGCCACCATGGAGAGCGAGACTTCGTACCAGGCGGCGCAGATGGCGGACATGCAGCGGCGTCTGAGCGACGCGTCACCGGGGCGGAAGAGCGCGCCGCCGTCGCCCTCCATGTCGCCGCACGCGTCCTTCGTGGCGACCCCGCCCAACGGAGGCTCCATCCCCGAGGAGGGGGAGACGGAAACGGGTACATTCGGCGACGGCGACTCGGATGCCGAGACGCCCACGTCAAATAACGGAGGGGACGTGCCGGTGAAACGACCGAGCGTCTTCGACAGCGCGTTCCGCCCCGAAAAGTTTGGCAGCGCGATGGTGACGCCGCTTCCGATGCGAACGGTTGACGAGGACGGCGGCGACGGGGATTTCGCCGAGCAGCCGTGGCTCAACGAGGGGTTCACCACGGTGCAGCAGTGGGTTAAGCACCACGGCGGCGAGATTCAGGATGTTCAGATCGTGAACGGGATACCAGTGGTGGTACGACCGTCGTTGGCGCAGCGGTTTCAGCGCACGTGCCGCGTGCTGGCGATGTCCGCCACAGTCGGCAAGGTTACCATGTTTCTGATCATCTTAAACACGGTGCTCATGGCGAGCGAGTTTCACGGCATGAGCAGAGGACAGGTGGACGCGTACGAGGGGATCAACTACTTCATCACCGCGTACTTCGCGCTGGAGATGGTGGCGAAGATAATCGGACTGAAACCCAGGGCGTACGTCGCGGACAGGTTCAACATATTCGACGGCGTGGTTGTCATAATCTCGATCATCGAGTTGGCAATTGCAGACGGCGGCGGTGGCGGCAACCTCACCGTGCTTCGATCCTTCAGGCTCCTGCGGATCCTGAAGCTCGCGCGGTCCTGGCCGCAGCTGCGGAAGATCATCGCGACGATCCTGGACACCATCCCGTCCATGAGCTCGCTCGCCGGGATGCTGTTCCTCTTCATCTTCATCTTTGACCTGCTCGGGTTGCAGCTCTTCGGTTACGAGTTTGTCTTTTGCGACTCTTACGATGTGGAGGGCGCCGCGCCGTCGTGCCCTCCGAACGTGTTGGAGACGTCGTGCCCTAACCGCAAGGACTGCTACGTGGGATGTGAATCGGCGCAGGCTGACACGTGGATAGCGTACGACTCGGGGGCGACTGGTTACTGCGCAAAGTACGGGGACGGTTCGTATCTCGCGAGGTTGGGCGAGAGCGATCAGCCGAGGCACCACTTTGACGATTTCTTCTGGGCGTTCATCACGATCTTCCAGGTGCTTACCGGTGAGAACTGGAACGAGGTGATGTACGACGGGATGCGTACGAAGGGTAACGCGGCGTGCCTCTACTTCATCCTGCTGGTGGTCATCGGCAACTACATCGTGCTGAACCTCTTCCTGGCCATCTTACTGGACAACTTCGCCGACATGGACAGCAGCGGAGAGACCGCCACTGAGACCGCCGCGAGGGAGGCGAAGAAGGCGGAGGAACTCCAACGTAAGAAGTCACAGGCGCTGGAGCGACGGAAGACGCGACAGGCGGAGTGGATGAAGCTGCAAGCTCAGGCGTCGCTGATATCGGGCGGATCGTTCGGATTGGGCCGGAGCAAATCCTTGGGCAAGGAGGGCGCGGAGGGCGTCGCGGGTGGTGACGAACATTTCTCACTGGTGGCCCGCGCGCGGGTCCAGGCCAAGCACCTCATCATGCACCCCAAGTTTGACCAGTGCGTCATCTTCCTCATCTGCGTGTCGTCCGTGTTGCTCGCGGTCGATTCGCCCAACATCGACCCGGACTCGCAGCTGAAGAAGGCGTTGAACATAACCGACGTCGTGTTCGTGACGGTGTTTACCCTGGAGGCGTTGGTCAAGATGTTCGCGTTGGGTATGAAACGGTACTTTGCGGTCGGGTGGAACGTGATGGACTTTGTCATCGTGGTCATCGGGCTGATCGGCGCAATTCTAGAATTGTCGGGAAGTTCGACGATGCAAGCGGCGAGGTCGATGCGATCGTTCCGCGCGTTGAGGCCGATGCGCATGGCTTCCCGCGCGGAGGGCATGCGTATCGTGATCGAGGCGCTGTTCCAGGCGATCCCGCCCATCATGAACGTCGCGCTGGTGTGCATCCTGTTCTACCTCATCTTCGGCATCCTCGGACTGAACCTCTTCATGGGGAAGCTGTACCGATGCGTGTACGCCGGCACCGACGACGTGCTCATCTCGCCGATGCTGGGAATGAACCCCAAGGACGTCACCAGGGCGTGGTGCGACGTGGGGACGCACTTGGTCGGATGCGTGGGCGGCGCGAGGGTCGCGCTGTACTCCTCGGGGCAACTCGGGTGGACCTGCGTCTCTTCCACAATTCCTACTTCAGTCGTCAACGCCGACGCTAATCGCGTGGAGACGTACTCGGGCGAGTGGACATGCACGGCGACCGCGGACACACTTGCGGTGCTCACTGCGGACCCGTACGACTCCGGTTCGTACGGCGTGCGGTCGAGCTACGTGGACGGTACGATCGGTGCGGACGGATACGACTCCGCCGCGGTTGATGCCGCTGTGGAAACCGCCGTCTCCTCTGGGACGTTCACGTCCACCTGCGAACCGAGGCTGGAGGGGCACGAGTGGAGAAAGCCGGAGAATTACAATTTCGACAACATCGGCGCGTCGATGCTGGTGCTGTTCGAGACGGCGACGCTGGAGATGTGGCTGGAGGTTATGTACCACAGCGTCGACGCGGTTGAGGAGGGAACGCAACCGAGGTTGAACCACAACGAGGGCGCCGCTCTGTTCTACGTCGTCTTCATCATCATCGGCGCCTTTTTCGTGATGAACCTGTTCGTCGGCGTGACCATCGACAAGTTCAACGAGATGAAGGAGACCCAGGAGGAGGAGGATGAGATCGAGGGGCGGGCGAAAGGGGCGTCGTTGTTCGTCACGGAGGAGCAGCGGCGGTGGCAGCTCGTGGAGCGAATGATGAGTAAGTGCAAACCAACGCGGGTGTACGAACCTCCGAAGCACGCGGCTCGCGCACGTGTTTTCCACGTGGTGACGAACCCGGCGTTCGACGTGTTCATCATGGTGTGCATCCTGGCGAACGTCATCGTCATGTGCCTGTCCTACGCGGACGAGCCCGATCAGTGGACGATTGACTTGTTCATCGCCAACTCGTTCTTCACATTTGTGTTTATGTGCGAGGTCATCGCTAAGATCACGGCGTTGGGACCCAGGGCGTACATGGAGGACCCGTGGAACAGGTTCGATTTCACCGTCGTGGGGTTCTCTTTGATCGGGTTCATCGTCACGGTGTCCACGGACGCGAGCGCGGGTTTCATCGCGATGCTCAGGGTGCTCAGGGTGGCGAGGGTGCTGCGGCTGGTGCGACGCGCGAGGGGCTTGCGGACGCTGCTGCAGACGTTACTGTTCTCGCTCCCGGCGCTCGTCAACGTCGGCAGCGTGCTGTTCCTCTTCTTCTTCATCTTCGCCATCATGGGCATGAACCTGTACGGCAAGGTGAAGAAGGCGGACCACCTGACTCGGCACGCCAACTTTGACTACTTCCCCAACAGCATGCTCACGCTCTTCAGGTCGTCCACCGGCGAGATGTGGAACGGAATAATGCACGACTGCATGGTCTACCGCAACTGCTACGAGATTCAGGTTGGGGAATACGCCGGGACTTATGTGGAGAAGGAGGATTCGAGACTGGACGGCTTGCCCTTGGGCGACGATGGGTACGAAGACAGGTGCACGCCGTCCTACGTCGGCACAATCGCGTACTTTGTCCTCTTCATCCTCATCTGCGGCTTCGTCATGCTGAACCTGGTCATCGCAGTTATTCTGGACAACTTCCAGAGCTACTCTGGAAACGTGGATCTACCCGTCAGCGAAGAAGACTTCACGCAGTTCGCACTAGAGTGGGGACGGATCGACCGCTCAGGGTCTTATTACATACCGGCGGATAAGTTACCGAAACTACTGAGGCGACTTTCCGCGCCGCTCGGCGTGAAGAACCTTCCCAAGGCGATGATCAAGAAGGCTTTAATCCTGACGCTGTTCACGTGCAACGTGCGGATCGAGGACGGGAAGGTGCATTTCAGCTCGGTGCTCAAGGCGCTCGCGGCGAGGCTCGACGGCATCGAGCCACCGCCCGAGCCGCCCAGGCGTAAGCGCCGCGGGTCCGTCGGCTCGGTGATGAGCGAAGACGAGGAGTCGCTCTTCTCGAACCCTTTCGGCGAGGACGACCAGGTCAAGCACCTGTACGCCGCGATCCACGTGCAGAGCGCGTGGCGGCGGAAGGAGGCGATGCGGCGCGTGCAGCTCGCGAAGATTCGCGCCAGGAAACAGAAGGGATCCGCGGGCGTGGCGGCGCTGGCGCAGGCGGAGAAGACGGAGCGCCGACTCTTAAAGTCCACTTCCATGACGTCCGACAAGAGCACGACGTCCACGGGCAGCGGCTGAGTGAGTTTCATATATTAGATGTCAATCGTGTCGACTAATCGAGATCAGTGTATTCATCATCACTCGTTAGCTAGTGCGACGCATCTCTACATCAAGGGAGGGGCACCGGTGAGTTCTTCACGGGTGAGTAGTCGTATTCCTTGGACCCGATCGTTTGAAGGAGGGCACCGACGTCCTTGGTGACCCCCACGCCTTCCCCTTCCTCCCTGCTCGCCAGGTCGAAGCTTACGTTCTTCGCCTCGGGCGCCGCCAGGCACGCCACCGCGACGCGCGCCACGTCCGAACGCGGGACCGATCGCCTATCCCCGTCGAGGAGAGTGTCGTCCACGCCGACCAGCAGCTCCTGTAAACAAAACACGACGTCAGTCTAATCGCCCATACGAGAATTAAAAGAATTACCAATTGTAAAATAAACTCACCCGCTTCTCGCCGTCTTTGTCCAGCAAGCCGCCCGGGTGCACCACGGTGTAGTCTAACCCCGACGCTTTGAGGTACATCTCCGCCTTGCGCTTCCAGAGTAAGATGTTGGCGTCGCCCATCGTGTTGAGGAAGTTGTCGATCTGCGTCCCGCCCATGGAAGAGACGAGCACCACCTTCTTCACCCCAGCCTTTTTCGCCGCGTCGATCTGATTCTTCTGGTAGAGCCAGTCCACCAGTTCAGGCCGGCCTTCGTCCGGGAAGTAAAACTCCGGGCGCTTGGCGTCCATCCAGGGCAGGATCTTGGAGACGACGGCGACGAAGATCGACGCGATCTTCGGCTTGGGCACCGCGGACGTCAGGATGACCAGGCTGTCGCACCCCTCGACGAGCGCATCGCACGCCGATGGATCTGAGACGTCGCCGATGACGACTTCGACGGCGTCGTCGGAGTCACCGCCGACGAGCTTCTTGACCTTTGCCGCGCTCTTGTCGCTGCGCACGAGGCCGCGGGGTGGGGCGAAGTCGGCGGACTCGGCGAGGAGCTTCATGCACAGCGAGCCGGTGCGCCCGCCCGCGCCGGTGACCGCGACCTTCATGCCCGACGCGTTCGTGGTTGTCACGGGACGACG
>Ga0206131_10003992_pt1 | contig 16493 bp, 13 predicted proteins | sample Helgoland_Spring_FD_148636 | JGI IMG/M metagenome (GOLD analysis project Ga0206131, IMG submission 148636) | Pelagic subsurface seawater microbial communities from Kabeltonne, Helgoland, North Sea - Helgoland_Spring_Bloom_20160517_1 | ecosystem: Environmental > Aquatic > Marine > Epipelagic ...
CACTCTTTTTTGTATATCTTTGGGGTACGAAAAGAGTAAAAATAAGTATTGAATTATGAATATTAACTAATACATATAAAAAAATGAAAAAATTATTTACCCTTTTAGCAGCAGTGTTATTGACACTACAAATGAATGCACAACTTATGGATAACTCTTTTAGTGTTATATATGATACTTTTGGAGCTTTTCAATTAGAAGTAATTGCAAATTTTAATTGTGGTTCAGGTCCTGTTTGCCCACATCTTGATTCTGTTTCTCAAACAATCAGTAATGATACTCTATTTATAGAAACCTATTATTTGTATGCAGGTATTTATCCTGCATTATTTTGTGATGAGGTGGATACAATCTGGGCTAACTATAATGTGCCAATTTCAACTATAGTAGTTTGTGCCAATGGTATGATGGATACTACACAGGCTCAACAAGGACCGATTGTGGTTACAGAAACACATGCTTCTTGTGCTATTGGTTCTCCATTTCCACTATCAATTAATGAACAATCTCAAAACAAAACCCTTTTAAAAGTAACTGATGTACTGGCAAGAAAATCAAAAGGAACAAAAAACATTCCTCTTTTCTACATTTATGATGATGGCACAGTAGAAAAGAAATTAATGATAGAGTAATGTCATCCTGAACTTGGTTCAGGATCTGATTTGAAATAGATTCCGTATCAAGTACGGAATGACAATCATCAGAAAGAAAAGTAAAAAACAAGTAAAATAATTTGAATTATTAACCAATTAAATATTTTACAATGTCAAGATTAACACACGCACAAAAATTGGCTTTTGCAAGAGAAATTGCAGAGGTACTAAACAACAACAAAGCAGGACTAGTTACTGCTGGGTACGACCCAACCCAAAAAATTGAAGAACTGGGTGCCGAAAGTAAAATTGCCGAAAAAGATGAGGCAGATCAGCAACAGGTATTAGCAGCCTCAAGGCAAGCAACCATTACTGCCAACACATCAATGTATAAAGTGTACAACAATGCATCAGCATCAGTGGATGTTATAGCAGGGTTAATAGGAAAAAAAACCCTATTACCCATGAACTAAGAAAGATAAGAGGGAAAATGAATCGTTAGAAAACCCTTGTTTTACTTAAAATTCCCATGTACTTAACAAAAGTACACTGGGGATTTTTTTATGCACCTGTGTACTCATCAAAAGGACAAAGGGGTTTATCATTAGTACATAGGGGATTGCAGCAAGTACATTGGGGTTTGTCATCATCCCCTTGGGGATTATAAAAAGTACATTGGGGTTTATGGAAAGTACACCTGTACTTATGGCAAGTACATTGGGGCGCAAGGCTATCCCCAGTTAAAATGATGAAAAAAGAGTGTTTTTTACCTAAACAATTGCTTTTCTAATCTTTACCAACTTGGTGAGTAGGTCCTCCAATTTGTCCAATTGTAACATATTGGCTCCATCTGATTTTGCTTTGGCAGGGTTGGGGTGCGTTTCCAAAAACAAGCCGTCCACACCTGTAGCAATTCCTGCCTTGGCAATGGTTTCAATCATGGCTGGCTTACCACCGGTTACACCACTAGTTTGGTTGGGCTGTTGCAAGGAGTGTGTGATGTCCAAAATAACGGGTACGCCAAACTGCTGCATAGCTGGAATACCCCTAAAATCCACCACCATATCTTGGTAGCCAAACATGGTTCCTCTGTCGGTTAGCATCACGGAATTATTCCCGCTTTCCTTTACTTTGGTTACGGCATGCACCATACTTTCTGGGGCTAGGAACTGTCCTTTTTTGATGTTTACCACCTTACCCGTTTTTGCTGCTGCTACTAGTAAATCTGTTTGTCGGCACAAAAAGGCAGGTATCTGCAATACATCCACATACTGGGCTGCAATTGCGGCTTCCTCAGCTGAGTGTATGTCGGTTACGGTTGGTATGTTGAAGCGTTCGCCTACTTTTTTTAAGATTGCTAAAGCCTCCATATCCCCAATTCCTGTAAAAGAATCCAAGCGACTTCTGTTTGCTTTTCGGTAACTTCCTTTAAAGATGAACGGGATTTCCAATTTGTTGGTTATCGCAAGGATTTTTTCTGCAATTTCCATTGCCATTTCTTCTGATTCTATGGCACAAGGTCCTGCCAATAAAAAGAAATTCCCACTCCTTTGATGTTGTATTTTATTGATTTTTGCTAGCATCTTAAAATTGTAATTTAATGTTAAAATAAACACTCACTGCTTTTGCTTTATTCTTATTTACTACATCTTCCAGATGATGTGTCCCTACTGTAAAACTATGTTTTTTTCCTTTGGATAATGCCAAGCCAAGATTGGTGTTTTTACCATAACCACCATGACTTAATGTTGGGATAATATCACAATATTTGGTATTGAAAATACTTTGGATATAGTACAAAGTCGCAAAGTTGGATTCCTTAAAACCTTGTCCAATTTTAGCAAAGGATAGAGGCGTGTTGTCCAAGTAAGGTTGCCATTTTCCTTGTACGCCAAGGCTATAGTTTTTCAAATATTTATTTTTCATAATACCACTTACCCTCAAATGAAAAGTGGCTGGTATGTAGGATTTGAAAGCTGAGTTTTTTGTGCTTGGTAAATCATCCTGTGGATTGTTTATCTCCAACAAGGAATCGTTAAAACTGAAGATATCTTCAATTTCAATTCCTTGGAAATTAAAACTGCTATCAGTAGCCAAAGTAATGGATTCAGGGTTCCACATGATAAATCCTAAGTCCGTAAATGAAAGGTGAATGTCATGTTCCTTGTATCGGAAATCAGTACTCATTCCTAATGCTAACCCGTTTCCGTTATGTGCCATTGGGCTCAGTGATGCCGTGTCCGTAACAAAGGTGCTCATGTCATAAGCGATATCTAAGGATGTTCCAAATGGTGCAGTGTATAAGCTCCCTTTTTCAATGATGTAGGAAAGGTGATGATTCCCTGCCAAATAGGATAGGGAAGTGCTCACCTTTACTGCTTTTATCTCTGTTCCGTAAGTAAAAGTATATTGCTGAAATCGGTCGGCTCTAATGCTTGTTCCTCCAAAGTCCAAAGTTTTATCCTGATGATGAAAATTTCCTTCAAACCCAAGGCGTAATAAATCATCCGTAAAGCTTGCATTTAGAATGTTCCTGTCCGCAAAGCGAAAGCCAAAACTTTGCTTTTTGAAATTAAAATTATAGCTCAGTCCATTGCTAATCTCAGAATAGAGGATATTGTTTTTTCCTCCAGCATTTATCCAGTTTGTTTTCATGCTATCAGTAATATAACCACCATACAGCATAGTATTAAGGAAGCTTTTGTCCAAACTACTGCTTTCAAATAATAGGTTAGTATTCCACTCAATGCTATGTTTGTTTTCATCAGTTTGAGCTAATAAAAATAGGGGAGTGCAAAGTATAAAAAGTATTTTTTTCATTAGTTTCCTATGGTTTTACTGACCTTAGCACTTAGGGTAATTCCCATTGTGTAGTCGCTATAAATACTGATGTATTCTTGCTGAGACTGGCTGTTAAAAATTGCAGTTGCTTTAATGCTTTTAATGTTATTCAAGCCAGTATTATTTATCTCTAAAGTTGATGTTTTACTTTCGGTAACCTTTCCTTCAGCGTTTGTTAGTCCAGCTAGTATATGTTGGTTTGCCATTAAAGTGTCAATTACTACTCCTGCTTCATCTATTGCTAAAAGTTCTAGCTTTGCTTCTAAAGGCAATCCGTTTTCAATCGTGATGTATAGGGTTTCTATTTCTTCAATATTCTCTATTTCTAACTCTGAACTATTGCTTAAAGTTAGCTCATTTGCAATAAAGCTAAGGGGTATTTCTACAGCTAAATTGGCTTCCATAGGGTATTCAGGAAAAAGAAAGTCTTCAATAGCTGATTGTCCGTTAGGGTTCAAGTAAAAAGTAGCACTAGTATTTATTTTATTTGGGAAAATACTTAGCATTTCATTCGCTTCAATCTCTATCTTAGTATTTGTAGGAGTGATGTTATTTTGTCCTGATAAGCTTGCTCTTTCAATAATGTGCATTGCATTATTATCTATCTGTGCACTCACCTCTGTTTCATCATTCAAAGCACTTAAATTATTAATTTGAAAGCTTACGTCAGCACCAATATAATTGTCAATTGCGATACTTATTTTAGCACTTTCTAGGTCAATACTTCCTGATTGAATAAAGTCGAATACATCAGTTTCTATTGTTTCTGGTCCGAATGCTAAAATGTCTTGTCCTATATATCCTTTGGCATATTCTGGGGTGAAAAAGTATTCATTAAACAAGTAAAAACTATCCACTTGGTGTATCGTTTCTAACTCTCCTGTTGAATCCAAATAAGCAGCTAATGTTGCGTATATAGTGTTTACTGTATCTCCACCAACTCTACCGTCTTTTCCTGTTAAATCCATAATATAGCCATCAAAACTAAAAGTAAACTGGGTAGGCTCTCCATTTGTGTTTGGTGGTACTTTTACTTCTGTTTCAAAGGTTGTTCCATTTTTTGTTAAAGAAGGAATAGCATAAATTATTGTTCCTGTATCAGGTAGAGTGCTTACTGCATTAATGATTACACTTCCTGTTTTTATTCCAATTTCAGTAAGCCTTGCATTTCCAAGTTCAAATGATTCTTCTACATTTTCTTCATGTAATAATTGATTAGGAAAGTAGGCAGTTGCCTCCATTATTTTTATTTCAGTAATGGATATTTTAGTTATAATAGCATCCGTATAGTTGATGGGCACAAGTCCATTACTTGCATCAACATCCATATTGTTTATGATACCTATCATTAAATGATCTAAGGTTTCTCCAGCTACAGAAACTGACTCGGTAAAAGTTTCTCCACTTTCTATCAAAGGAGTAGAAAAAGTAGCAATTAGGTTTTGGTTTGTTGCATTATATAATGAAAAGCTAACATTAGAAATATCAGTAGGGTAGCCATTAGTGAGGTCAATATTTAGCATACCATTATAAAGTGTCATAGTTTCAAAGTATTCATTTGCATCAATATTAATAGTGTCATTTTGAATGATGCCTGGCATTGCAGGAATGTCTCTTTGGCTACCATCAGGAAAGAGCATAGTACCAAAAGGAATCTCATTTATAACACTTCCAATTGTAATGATATGTTCAATTACTACATCATCAAAATCTACAGAGTCAATCTTTATTGTTGTTTCTTCTGATGTTGTTTCAAGTAACAATAAAGAATCATAGTTTACATTTAATAAGGACTCTTGATATACTAAAGATATAAAACCTTCAATATCCTCATTAATTATAGTTGTGCTGTCAGTAATAATATTATTAATATTTAGGCTTGTATTGGAAATAGGAGTAATCATATCTACATCCCAAGTAGGTTTTTCTAGTTCGTGTTTACAAGCAATAAAAAGGAGAGTAGTTAGTACAAATAGTAGCGTTTTTTTCATCTTACAAATATAGATTAATAATTATATTTCCCTTTCCAAAGGTTTTTTAATCCTTCTTTAAACGCATTTTCTTTACTATTGTTTGCAGGTTTGTAAAAAGAAACTCCACTAATTTCTTCTGGTAGAAATTCCTGTTTATCAGTAGGTTTATTATGTGAATATTGATACTCTTTTCCATATCCTAATTCTTTCATAAGTTTGGTTGGTGCATTTCTTAAGTGTAAAGGAACGGAAAGATTTCCACTACTTCTTACTTCTGTTTGAGCTTCATTTATAGCCATATAAGCCGAGTTGCTTTTAGGTGAACAAGCTAAATAGATAACAGCTTGTGAAAGCGTTATTCTTGCTTCTGGAAAACCAATTACATTAACAGCCTGAAAACAATTATTTGCAATTACTAAGGCTGTTGGATTGGCGTTTCCAATATCTTCTGATGCTAATATAAGAAGTCTTCTTGCTATAAATTTCACATCTTCCCCTCCTTCAATCATTTGGGCAAGCCAATAAACAGCAGCATTAGGGTCACTACCTCTTATTGACTTAATAAAAGCTGAAATAATATCATAATGTTGCTCGCCATTCTTATCATAACGAACTACATTTTGTTGTGCTTTTTCTATTACTAAATCATTGGTGATGATGATTTCTTTCTCATCAATAGAGCTAACTACTAGCTCCAAGATATTTAATAATTTTCTTGCATCTCCCCCTGAAATCTGCATCAAGGATTCTGTTTCCTTTAAGATGATGTTTTGTTTGCTTAGCACCTCATCTTGGCTTATTGCCCTTTCTAGTAATTCTTGTAAATCATCTTTGGATAACGATTCTAAAACATATACCTGAGAGCGAGAAAGCAATGCAGAGATTACTTCAAAAGAAGGATTCTCAGTTGTTGCACCAATGAGGGTAATTACACCTTTTTCAACTGCTCCTAATAGAGAATCCTGTTGTGCTTTGCTAAACCTATGTATCTCATCTATAAATAGGATAGGGATGTTTTTTCCAAATAAACCCAAAGATGATGCTTTGTGAATTACTTCACGAACATCTTTTACCCCAGAATTTATAGCTGACAAGGTGTAGAAAGGTCGGTCAAGCTCTTGGGCTATTAAATTGGATAAAGTGGTTTTTCCAACTCCAGGAGGTCCCCAAAAAATCATGGAGGGGATTAGTTTATTATTAATTGCAGTTTTAAGGGTTCCTTTTTCGCCAATTAAATGTTTTTGTCCTATTACTTCAGCTAGTTTTCTTGGTCGTATTCGTTCGGCTAAAGGGATGTTTTGCATCTTAACAAATGCTTTTTATCAACCTTAACTTGTGGGTATGAGAGCCAATTTCAGTATTAAAAATACCTTGCTGGTCTATTCTATCAATCCTAACCTTTCCTGAAGCATGAATAATATGATTATCCTCTAAAATAATTCCAACATGTATAATCTTCCCTTCTTTATTGTCAAAAAAGGCTAAATCTCCAGGTTCACTTTCTTCTATAAAACTTAGGGTTGTCCCTACTTCAGCTTGTTGGTAAGCGTCTCTTGGTAAATCAACTCCTTGTAAACGATATACTATTTGCGAAAAACCAGAACAATCTATTCCTAAAGGAGATCGCCCTCCCCATAAATAAGGAGCGTTTAAATACATTAAGGAATTCTCTACAAGCTTCTCTTTTTTTACAAAACCTGGAGTTGTTAAACCATTAAATTGATACATTTCATTGTTGATAAGTGCATGCCCACTTTTATAACTAGGTAAGATGCTTCCAATCACAATTGGTTGATGATGATCCTTAGTTATGATATCTAAAATATCTGTAGTAATTGTTGCAACTTCTTTGTCTAGTTGCTTGTAAATATCTTCAGGAATTTCTATCCATTGTTTGTTGCAAATCCATCCTTCATAACTATCATGAGCTAGGCGAATTCTACTCCATTTTTTACGGCTTTCCAATACCTTAAAATGTTCTCCAAAAAGAATTTGGTTAACCATTTCTGCTTGGTCAGCAGCTTCATTCCGCATAGGAATGATTGATAGATTGGAAATTCCGTATTGCATTATACTAGTTCAATTACCATTGCTGAAGCGCCACCACCACCATTACAAATTCCAGCAGCACCAACTTTACCGCCATTTTGTTTTAAAACATTTATAAGCGTTACAATAATTCTAGAGCCAGAGCTACCTAGTGGATGACCAATAGAAACAGCTCCACCATTTACATTTACTTTACTAGCATCTAAATCTAATATTTTAATGTTCGCTAAACCAACTACTGAAAACGCTTCATTCAATTCGAAATAATCAACATCAGTTGTAGCTAATCCTAATTTTCCTAAAGCAATTGGCAATGCTTTTGCAGGAGCAGTAGTAAACCATTCTGGCTCATGTGCTGCATCAGCATAACTTACAATTTTAGCCAAAGGAGTTAAATTTAATTCTGCTGCTTTTTCAGCACTCATTAAAATCAATGCAGAAGCACCATCATTTAAAGTTGAAGCATTAGCTGCTGTTACAGTTCCTTCTTTGTCAAATACTGGTCGTAATGCTGGAATTTTTTCCATTTTTACATTCTTATATTCTTCATCTTCAGTAATTACTAAAGCATCTCCTCTTCTTTGTGGAACTTCTACAGGAACAACTTCATCAGCAAACTTTCCTGCTGCCCATGAAGAAGTACTTCTGTTGTAAGATTCAATAGCAAAAGCATCTTGCTGTTCTCTTGTAAAGTTCATTTCAGTTGCACATTTTTCAGCACAAACTCCCATGTGAACTCTATTATAAACATCAGTTAATCCATCTTTTACAAGACCATCAACTAATTTCATGTCTCCTAGTTTTTGTCCTGTTCTTCCTTTTGCAAAATAATGAGGAACACCTGACATATTTTCCATTCCACCTGCAATAACAATATCATTGTCGCCACATTTAATGGATTGTGCTGCCAACATGATTGCTTTCATTCCTGAAGAACATACTTTATTGATAGTAGTACAAGGTACATCTTGTGATAACCCAGCAAACATAGCTGCTTGCCTAGCAGGGGCTTGTCCTAAATTAGCTTGTAAAACATTACCCATGTATACTTCATTTACAAGATTAGAATTAATTCCTGCTTTATCTATTGCTCCTTTTATAGCTGCAGCTCCTAATTTTGTAGCTGATACTGATGATAAACACCCTCCAAAACTTCCCATTGGGGTACGCACTGCCGATACAATTACTACTTCTCTCATTATTTGTTTTTTTATGAATTTAAATTTGGTGCGAATTTATGTAAATTATACTTATTTTCGCTACTGATATTAATACATCTATGAAAAATATACTTATCAAAATAAGAGACAATCATGAACAGTTATTTCGCATCTTTTTGTTTCTATTAACTCTAGTAATTATTGTTTATGTGTTTCCAAGGCAGGCAAAATTCAAATATGAATTTACTAAAGGAAAACCTTGGATGCACGAAACTATTATTGCTCCTTTTGATTTTTCAATCTTAAAATCGGTAGATGAAATAAAAAGGGAACAGGAAATTATTAACTCAGAACATTCTCCAATCTTTAATTATAATTCAGCTATTTTTCAGCTGAAAGCTGAGGAATATATCAATCAGTTTGAGGAAAAATGGGTGAGAGATAAAAATGTAAAAAAAGACGATAAATTTACTTTTTTCAATATTTTTAAACAAAAAAAGATAGATAACACTACAAGAAAGCACAATTTAGCAGTTTTTGGTTATGATAAATTGCAAGCAATTTATGAAAAAGGAATAATCCAATTGCAAGGTGATTTTGAGTATAAAAAAGAATTGAACGTATTATTGAAAAAAGGAAGTATTGCTGAAAAAGTGCAGTTTGATCATTTGCATAGTATTACTTCAGCAGCAAATGAAATAAATTTATTGGCAAACCTTAATGATGAGGAATATAGTTTTTTGATTCCTATATTACTTTCTTCTTTAGAGCATAATATTACTTATGATAAAGTGGCAAGTGAAGCTATGTTGCAAAGTGATTTGGAAAATATTAACAGTACACAAGGGCTGATTGTTGCTGGGCAGATTATTGTAAATAAAGGAGAATTAGTTACAGCTGAACGCTATCAAAAACTACTTTCTTTAAAGCAAGAATTTGAAGGAAAGGAATGGAATTTATTAGCTTACTACTTAATGTTGTTAGGTCAGATTATTCTAGTTGCCTTATCGCTATTTATTCTTTTTATGTTCATTAAACAATACAGGATAGAGGTGTTGAATAATACAACTAAAATAAGCATGATACTAAGTGTTATTTTGCTAATGGTAGTTATATCTTCAGTAGTATTAGCCCTTGATGTTAACTATATTTATGTTGTTCCTTTTTGTATTGCTCCAATCATACTTAAGGCCTTTTTTGATACTAGAATTGCGCTATTTACTCATTTAATTGCCATTCTAATTATTGGCTTTATAGTACCTAATGGTTTTGAATTTGTTTTTTTACAGTTGATAGCCGGAATAGTTTCTATTCTTACTGTACTTAAAATGTATAAGCGATCACAATTATTTATGTCAGTAGCTAAAGTTATTGCAGTTTATTTTGTGATTTATATTTCACTATCCATCACTCATGAAGGTTCTTTTTCTGCTTTGGATATGGGCGTTTTAATTCAGCTTGCTATAAGTGGTGCACTAACTTTGTTTGCTTATCCAACTATTTTTCTTTTTGAAAAGGTTTTCTCCTTAGTTTCAGATGTTTCCTTGTTGGAACTTACCGATACAAATAGTCCTTTGTTAAGGCGACTTTCTGAAGAAGCGCCAGGTACTTTTCAGCACAGTTTACAAGTGGCTAATTTGGCTGAAATGGCAGCTTTGGAGATAGGTGCAAATGCACTTTTAACTAGAGCAGGAGCTGTTTATCATGATATTGGGAAATTAAAAAACCCTATGTATTTTATTGAAAATCAAAGTAGCAATTTAAATCCTCATGATGAAATTGAGTTTGATGAGAGTGCTGAGATTATTATTAATCATGTATTAGATGGAGTAGAGATTGCTAAAGAGAATAATTTGCCTGATGAATTAGTTGATTTTATTCGTACTCATCATGGAACTACAACTGTGCAGTATTTCTACAAACAATTTATAGCTAATTTCCCTGAAGAAGAAGTTGATGTTATAGACTTTACTTATCCAGGTCCAAAGCCTTATTCTAAGGAAACAGCTATCCTTATGATGGCTGATTCGGCTGAAGCATCTGCTAGAAGTTTGAAAAATCCAACACCAGAAAATATTGATATTCTAATTGAGCGTGTGATTAATAAACAAATCAATGAAAATCAGTTTGTAAATGCTGATATTACCCTAAAGGAAATTACTCAATTGAAAAAACTCTTTAAAAAGAAGTTAGTTAATATTCATCATACAAGGTTGGAGTATTAGAAGTTTAAAATATTTTGGTTTTCTTGTTCTTTCTATCTATAGGTAACTTTCTTTCAAAACTTGCGTAAAAGTTTCTAAATCAAAAACATTTATTATTATTCTTAAAGAAAGAATTTTACAACTAATCTGTATCTCAATAATAACAATACTTGTTTTAACTCTTAATTCTTGCGCTAGTAGTTATCAAAGTTGCGCTACTTTTTCTGCAGTTGAAATAAGATAGAGATTGCTGAGTGCATAAGAATTATAGTTTTTAAATTTTTGTTTTATTTTAATTATCATAACTTTGACAAATATTATAACAAAAATTATGAGAACAAAATTATTTACAATTGCTTTGATGTTTATTTCAATGAATATGTCAGCTCAAATTACAGTAACAGATGCGGATTTAGTAGATATTGGAGATGTGATTTATCAGGCAACTGATTCTACCCCTTCCAATACAATAACTATTGGAAATGCTGGAGCTAATCAAACTTGGGATTTTTCTGCATTACAAGTACTTGAATATGATACCACTGAATTTGTTGATCCTGCAGGAACTCCGTTTGCTAGTGCCCATCCTTCAGCAAATTTATGTATTGAAGAGGATAATCAATATGTATATATAGAAAAAAATACAAGTAGTTTTTCAGTTGTTGGTTTTGATGCTGTTCCATATTCATTTTTAGTAGCTCCTTTACCATTAGTTTATGGTAGTTCTGTGTCCATTCCATCTAGTGTGTTAATTGATTCTGTAATGCCAAATATATTTTTCCCTGATTCTTTTGCTTTGTTTTTGACAATGGGTCAGGCTCAAACAATAGATTCGATTAAGATTGTTATGTCATTAGGATCTGATGTTAATGTTGATGCCTTTGGGAGTATAATAATACCTATGGGTACTTTTGATGCATTGCGAGTAAAAAATGATATTGTCACTACTACAGAATATTTTGCTTATTGTACTGATACATTATTTAATATTAATAGTGGTTGGGTTTCTGCTTCAGCTTTAATGCCACCTACTACTGAAGTTCAGAGCTCTTATCAATGGTGGACAAATGATGTAGCTGCAAAGTTCTTTTTAGTGCAGATTGAAGTTGATTCTATTGGTGGTATTGATGTTGTTGAGTTTTTACATACTCCATCTTTCCCTTCATCAGTAACTAATTTATCAACTGGTAATTTTAATGCATATCCTATTCCTACAACTTATAGTTTAACTGTTGATGCTAAAAACAATGAACTTACTACATTAAATTTGGTAGATGTAAAGGGTAAGCTAATTGTGAATAAGCAATTTACTACTTCTATTGATTTAGATTTATCACAAATTGCAAAAGGAATATACTACCTTAATTTAAATAATAATGAGGGTAAGTCAACTAAGAAAATTATTGTTGAGTAGTTAATTCCAACAGCATATAAAATAAAAAAGCCAAGCAAATGCTTGGCTTTTTCTGTGTAGCGGGGACAGGACTCGAACCTGCGACCTTTGGGTTATGAGTCTTGTTACTAAAAAGTTAAAAAACTTAAGTTAAACTAGTAAAACTAAAAGTTAACTTTTTATAATCACCCTATTTAACCCCATTTTAGGCAGTAAAAACGCAATTTGTTGGACCAATGTTGGACCACTTTTAAATCTTGTAGTTACATGTAAGTATAGTTATGGATTTTGATTTTATTGAGGAAGGAGCTGCTAATGGAGCTCCAAAGTATATGGAATGGTATGGCGCATTTGGTTTATTGGTAACCCTAATATGGTTATATCTTGAAATACTTAGGTTACTTGCTAAGCTTAGTTCAAGAAGGTAAATAGAATATAGGTTCAAATCCTGCTACCCCGCTCAGATGAATGGGGTTTCTTTTTGCTTAGTCATACGGTCCTAAATTTGATTTTTTTTTAAAACTCAATTAATAACCCAATGCTAGGGAGGACAGTGCCAGAGTTATTTACGATCTCATATAATTTGATGCTTTCATCTTCATTTTCTCCAGTTCCTTCAACTAAAGGCCCTAAATTTGAATCTATTCCGTACTGAGATGGTAATTGCCTTTTTGCATTTAAAATATTTTCAATATCGATATAAGCATTTAGACTCCAAGATTTAAAGAACCATTTCTTATCAATTCTAATGTCAAGTCCATGCTGGCCGTTCAAGCGTTGGGTGTTTAATAAATTATAATCTAGTACACCTCTTTGATTAATTTCCCAGATACTTTTTTTACTTGAATTAATTAAATCAATAGGTGTGTAGGGTGATCCTCCAGAATAACGATACTTAATTCCTAGCTCAATGTTATTCTTAAACTTTTTGCCAGCTGTCATATTTAAAATAAATCTATTATCCCATTTAGATGAAATCAGTTTACCTTCTTTATCTTCAAATCTACTTCGATAATATGTTGCTGATAGTATTCCGTAGATACTCGAACTCATTTTTTGTTGTGCTAAAAGTTCTATTCCATGGCTATTACCTTTTGATATAGATGATATATCCTCGTTACCAACTACACCAAAATCATCTCCTAAATTTGCCAATGATATACTGTCAAGTATTGAGAAGGGATAATTATTATAACTCTTATAAAAGGATTCTAATGTGATTTTACTATAGCTAGAAGGATTATATTCAATTCCTAAAACTGCATGGTCACAAGAAATATATGCAGCATCTTTGTTAAGGTAATTACCATTATTTTCAAATCCTAATATAGTATAGGATGGTAATTGATGAAATCTTCCAATATTACTATTGATACTTGTTTTGCTATTAATATTATAAGCTAATGATAATCTTGGAGAAAGATTAGGTGAATTTGCATTGTCAGTAAATGAATTTCCATCTAATCTTAAGCCAATTGAAGAAGTCAGTTTATTTTCAAAGTATGTTTTGCTAATTTGTGTAAAAGCTCCATATTTTATAAAATGTAAATTAACATTATTAATTCCAGTAATAATACTATTACCAACAGTAAATTTCTGAGTAGTATTATTTGTATATGTAGCATCTTCTAAATTAGATCCAATTATAATTGAATAATCATTTTTCTTAAAATTATATTCTAAGCGTATTTTATTTTCAATTTCTTCTGATTTATAATCTAAAATCTTTTGTGAATTCTCATCAGCATAATTTAAGTACTTTAAAGCAGTATTATCAAGATGGTTTCTACTCATCACAAAAAAGAGGTTTGAGTTATCAAAAAAATGTCGCCAAGTAGCTCCAATTGTGTAATTCCATTGCTTATTTATAACTAAATTATTTAGATTATAATTATTTAGTGCAATTTGCATCGGATCTTCTTCATCTTCATTAATATCTTTATTAAGAGAGAAATCATCAATCGTAGCTATTCCAAGAAAGTTAAATTGATTCTTTTTATTTGGTTTAAAAGTATATTTAAACTGCATATCGTTATAGGTTGGTAAAAAAGGTAACTTTAATGCTTTGAATAAAAATTGTAAGTATGATCTTCTAACCGATAACAATAGAGAAGATTTTTTAGATAGTGGTGTGTTTAGTGTTAGCCCAGCATCGCTGGATCCTAGAGCAAATGAACCACTTATTTCTTCTTCATTACCTTCAATAAGCTTTAACTCCATTACAGAACTAAGTGCATTACCTCGGGTTGCAGGAAAGGCTCCAGTATAAAAATCAACTTCTCTAATAAAATTAACATTTAAAATGCCTACTGGACCTCCAGATGATCCTTGAGTAGTAAAATGATTGATAGTTGGTATTTCAATCCCATCTAAGAAAAATTTATTTTCAGATGGCGATCCTCCTCTAACAATAATATCGTTTCGAAAACCTGATGAAGTAGCCACTCCAGGCAAATTTGCTACTACTCTAGAAATATCTCTATTTCCACCAGCACTTTTAGAAATTTCTGAAGCATTAATCGTTCGTAAACTTACAGGGCTAGCCTTTGTTTTATTAAAAGTATTTCCCTTAACTTTTACTTCCCCCAAAAGTTCTGAATTTTCACTCAGAAAAAAATCAAGTCTGAGACTTTTGTTAGAGCTTACCTTTATTTCTGATTGAATATCTGTATTAAATCCAATATAACTACATTTAAAGTTATAAGCTCCAGCATTTACATCTAAAATCACATAGTTTCCATCAATATCAGATGTAGCACCAATTGTAGTTCCTTCAATAATAATGTTTGCAAAAGGTATCGGCTCGTTATTCAAGGTATTACTAATTGAACCATATACTTTTACATTTTGAGATGATACTGTATTAGAAAATACAATAAAGCTAATAAATAGAATAATATTTCTTATGAATACTTTTTTTTTCATTCTTTAATTTTTAAGTTTGTAATAGAAGCTTGTTCAACATTGCAAAAAAGAGTAAAGTTATATGATTTTGCAAACATACTATTTTTAATTATTGTATAATTAAAATAGTTAAAAATTATACAATTATTTTATAAAATAAGAGATTACTCAGATACTTAAATAAATTCTGTTTGTTTATATCTTCTATATTTCATACCTATTTTTCCTAAGCGTATCAAGTACCGTAAACTGAAAAGAGATTAGCATTTAGATAATAGATTAAAAGCCCACCAATTTGGTGGGCTTTTTTGTTTTTAATGGCTTTTCATTTATTTTTAATAATAACAAGAGCAGAAGTTGAAAAATCGCTAATATATTTTATTTTTTACTATTAAAAAAAAACATAAAAACTGATAAAATCTTTGTAAATAACTGTTTTTCAGTTGGTAAAGTTAGTTTTTAGGCTTTTTTTAGTATCCGTATGAATACGGATAAAAATGGCATTTATTTTTAGTTATGTTTGTAACGAGAAAGCCGAAAACCATATAGAGTGTACGTCTTCATACCAAAGTGGAATAATTTTATGTAAAGTTAGTATGTAATCCGTCAAACCAAAGTGGACTCTTTAGAGTAAAAGTCTAGTATATGGTTTTTGTTAATTTTAACCTTTTAAATTAATAAAAATGAAAGACAAAGAAAACGCAATGAAGTTCATAAAAGAACTTAAAAGAAAGACAAGAAAGAGATACAACAAAAGCTGAAATCAGCATAATTATGAAAAGCGAAAACTATTTACTAACTTTACATAAAATTATTCCACTTTGGTATGAAGACGTACAGTGAGTTAATAATTAATTTTTTTGAGATAAAAATTGTTTTTTTTTTTATGTTTGTAAAACATGAAATTATTTAAATGGTAGATAAAATTTCAAAAAATTGGTTTGTATTATACACAAAGCCTAGGCAGGAGTTAAAGGTTTTGGAACGCTTAACCATTTTAGGGATAGAGGCTTATACTCCGACTAAAATTGAAGTTAGAAAATGGTCTGATCGCAAGAAAAAAGTAACACTTTGTTTATTGCCTTCAATGGTGTTGGTGTGTTTAGAGGAAAAAGAAGTAAGTAAAGTATTTGAAGTACCTGGAGTGAGAAGATATTTGTTTGTGCATGGTGAGCGAGCTAGAGTCAAGAATGACGAGGTTTTAGCAATGAAACACTATATAGAAAACACTTATCAGTTGTTAGATAAAAAAGAACATCTAGTAGGGAGTAAGGTAAAAATACCTTTACTGGATCAAGAAGCGGAGGTAATTTCTGTTAAAGGCAAGCGTTGTATTGCCCAATTAGAGTTACTTGGAGCTACTGTATCATTTCAAT
>Ga0206131_10003997_pt1 | contig 16475 bp, 18 predicted proteins | sample Helgoland_Spring_FD_148636 | JGI IMG/M metagenome (GOLD analysis project Ga0206131, IMG submission 148636) | Pelagic subsurface seawater microbial communities from Kabeltonne, Helgoland, North Sea - Helgoland_Spring_Bloom_20160517_1 | ecosystem: Environmental > Aquatic > Marine > Epipelagic ...
ATTCCAAAGTAAATTTTTGCCCTTCATTTTCCTTTTTAAACGTGTCCTTTAAATCATCATTTTCATATAAAAAGATGTCTATTACATTACTGACAGCAAATTCAAAAACATGTTTTTTACGCCTCTTCATTCGCCATGTTTTGGGAGACTGGAGCACTTCAAAATCATCCAATTCCATATCATAAACAACCGGGTATTTTATAGCTGGTTTGTTGACCGATTGCTGAAATGATTCTTCTGCATCTAACAACCCAGAAGTAAAGGCTATGATACTCACATTAGGGAATTTTTCATATTCTTCAAGTGTGATTTTGGATTTTGTAAACATCAAGGATGTGTCTTCAGGGTAATGGGTAAAAATAGCTTCGTATGGACTGAGGTTGAACCAGTTGTCTGTATATTGTTTTTTGAAGACCATCCTTCCTTTTTTATCATCATATGCAATACCTGCAGCCCAGGTGGCGTCAAAAACTTTCCATTCGCCATCAATTCTAATTACATTCCAGGCGTGATCTGCTTCTTCATCTACAAAATACCATTCCTGTTCATCATCTGTATTTTTTGAATAACCCCCTAATGTCAAAATATCCAATCCCATTTGTTTGCCCAACAATTCAAATAAATTGGCATATCCGGCACAGACTGCTTTTTTTGATTTTAATACGCCTTCCGCAGTATTATCACCATACTTATTCTTGTTTATAGATTTGGCATCATAACTAATGTTTTCTGCCAACCACACATAAAGCGCCCTGGCTTTTTCAAGGTCTGTTTCCGCGACATCCTCCAAGTAGGATACCAGCTGGTCTGGATGAGATTTGATTTCCTTGGGACAATCTCGGACATGTTCATCAATTTCTTCAAATGCGTTTATTAGAGCATAACGCTCGCTTACATTAGATTGAGCAAAAATTACGCCCAATGGAAATAGGAGTAAAAGAAACAAACAATAATTTTTAAAATGATTGATCATGAGTTAATTTTAATGGTCAGTTTTGGAAATGTATTCAATTGTACAATGCCAAACATAAGCTTAACTATTTTTTAAAGATTTGGTACCCTCCAATTTGAGTTACCCACTCTGGTAGTTGGGTCGGATCATAGGATTCGCCCATGGCTTCTACAACCTCTTCGGGTTTTACAATGCCATTTTTTGAAGTGAAAGCATACTTAACTACAGAAGCCATGTGCGTCTTTCCATTGCGCTCTATCTTTTGAAAGAAGTAAAACCAATTGCTGTCGTAGCCAAGAATATTGGTCTTCAATTCGAAGCGTTGAAATAAACGCAATCTATGTCTGTACTCGTTATAGGTACCTGTAATGGTCAGCGACCACTGATTTTTTTTCAAAAAACCATTGATGTCTACCCGAGTTCCATACCCATATCTGCCAAGATCAAGTAGGGTAACATACCGACCATTATTGAGCTCCAAAAACGGATCAATGTCCTGGGGCCAAACCATCATTGGAATGGTGTCAGAATCCCGACTGTAAAAATTTAATTTCGATTGGAATCTTTTTGAGATGAGTACTCTTGTGAGTCTGAGGTATGGATACATTTAATAAAATTATATAGTGGGTAAAATCCTTTTCAAAAATAATCGTTTGTCATGGGTTTTAATCTTGAATTTCAATGGTGTCTTCTCTTGGAAATATTTTAGAGACAATATACCCAACAAGCATAGCCAATGCAAAAGAAGGTGCCAAGACATCCAGCTCTTTTAAATAGTCTCCCAGTCCCTCAATATTTGCAAATACAAACTTGAATAAGATCACCGAAGCAAACCCTGTAATCATTGATGCAATCGCTCCCTTTTCGGAATAGCCCTTCCAGAAAAGAGATAGAATAATAACCGGACAAAAAGTGGCGGCTATTCCTGACCAACCAAAGATCATAATCCAAAAAACTTCTCTTTCTGGGTATAAGTTGTAAAGTAAAATTGCAATACCAAGTGCCGTTAAAGCCATGCAAACCGTAACAAATCTCGAGAAGTTAGTTAAGTTTTCATCTTTTAAATCAGGCCTGAATATTTTTTGATAAAAGTCACGTGTAACTGCGCTAGAAGCAAGAATCAGAAGAGAGTCAATCGTTGACATAATAGCTGAGAGTACAATAGCAATGAAAATCGCTACTAAAATGGTCGGCAAGAACTCATGCGTCATCATGCTTAAAACATTTTCACCCCCAGTCCCCAAAATAGCTTCTGGATCTTCTCCCTTACTTGTGAAATAAATCCTAGCAAGAATACCAATGGTGACAGCTGCAGCATCGGTTAATAGGGTAAAGATCAAGGCAACCCATTTTCCTTTGTCAATTTCTTTTTCGCTTTTGATGGACATGAAACGAACATAAACTTGAGGAGATCCCAAAAAACCAAGCCCAATCATGGAGAATCCTAAAATGGTAAAAAGATTCATCAAGCCATCAGGGCTTCTACCCATCACTTGCGTAAGTGTGGGATCAATGGCATTTAATCCTTCCGTAATTCCAACACCATGATCCATATTAAACCAAATAACTATGGGAAGTAAAACCAAGCCAAAAAACATTAAAACCCCTTGGAACATATCCGACCACACAGCGGCTACAAATCCACCAATGAAAATATAAAGTAAAACAATAACGAATCCAATGAGTGCACCAATTCTATAGTCAATATCAAGCATCGACTCAAAGGCAATCCCAGTTACGTCCATTTGTGATGCGACATAGATAACTACAAAGACAACCAGCACTGACGCTGATATAATTCGAAGCGTATTTGTAGATGATTTAAAATGACTTTGCAGATAGTCAGGAATCGTAATCGCATTATATTGATCAGAACGCCTTTTAAAGCGTTTGGCCATGAATTGCCAGGATATAAAGACCCCAAGAAGCTCACCTGCCACGACCCAATATCCCGAATATCCGGCCATTGCACCCATCCCTGTGAGTCCAATCAGTAGCCATCCAGATTCACCAGTTGCTCTTGCCGAGAACGCTACCGCCCAAAAACCCATGTTTTTGCCGCCCACATAGTAATCGCTCATTCCTTTGATTCTGCGAGAGGCGACAATTCCTATAATGAATAAAATAGCTACATAGACACCTAATACAACAAATTTCGTAATATCCATGGATGTTTATTTCTCTTGTAAGACCGCGCTAAATATGCTATCGTGTGCCTCAACAAAATTTTCTAGTATTTGAAAGAAATTCAATATGTCTTCCTTTTCATTTTGGGCATTTATGGTCACTAAGCGAATAAACTCATCCTCTTGAAAAGACCCATATCCAACGAGTAATTCAGAATGCTCATACAATTCAGTACAAATTTTTCGGGCTGGGATCCCTTTGTAATTAAAACAGACCGAAATGGATTCATCATAACTGTAAAGGGTATAGTCGCTATTGTTTTCTATGTATTTACGGGCAACATTTGCGAGCTCAAATTGGTGGTCTACAATTTTTTCTAAGCCCTCTGTTCCGACACTTTTCCAAAGTGTCCAAAATTTCAATGCATCATTTCTTCTACCACATTGCAGCGATGTTTTACCCAAGTTAAATTCATCATGATCCGTCTGATACAAATAGCTTGCGTCATTTGAAAATGAGTCGTGCAAATGCTTCTTGTTTTTTGCAACAATAATTGAGCATGACAATGGCGTACCCAACATTTTGTGGGCATTGTAGCTAAAAGAATCAACCAATTCTATTCCATCAATAAGATGTTTATACGAACTACTGAAAAGTACAGATCCACAATATGCACCATCTACATGAAGCCACATTCCATGTTTATCACAAATTTCACGAGCAGTGCGTATCGGGTCAAATGCCCCCATCACCGTCGTTCCTGCGGTTAAGTTTACCATGACGGGAGAAAAACCATCCTGAATGTCTTTTTCAATCATGCTTCCCAACACAGAGACGTCCATTTTACCAAATTGGTCACATGGCACATATCGAACATTGTCTCTTCCTATACCTGAAAATGCTGCATTTTTGGGTATACTATAATGTGACTCTTTTGAAGTATACACCGTCATTTTTCTTTGAACTCCCTCATATCGAACCGTCTGGTCGAAAGCGTCTCTGGCCATTACCATTGCCATGTAATTGGTCATTGAACCGCCTGGAGCAAATGTTCCATCTGAATGATCGTCCCATCCAATAATGTTACAGGTTTCTCTTAGCAATATCTTTTCTACACCTACCTGTGGACCCGCCGCTTTATAGGTATACATGCTGTTATTTAGTACAACAGCAAGAAGATCTCCAAGAACCGCTTTGTCATTTCTCCCACCAAAGAGCTGATTGAAAAATGCATTGGTGGCTGTTCGCGGTGTTTTTAGGACAAGATTCTTTAAGGCAAGTTCAAACTCTTCATCGGGAATTCCTTTTTTGTCTAAAGATAGGTCCAAAGCATCAAATAATTGACTCGAATTGACATGCTCCGCAACAGGGTTTTCTCCCTCATCTACCATTAACTCTCTAACAATTTTGTCAAATTTATCTAAAGTATTCAGCATACAAATTATTTATTTTTTAGCTTTTATTGTTGTAATACAAATTGTTTTATATTGATAACTTACTCTCTTTAACTATATAATGGTTATATTTAAGTCACATCTTCTGTTGGCAAGTAAAGTTAATACTATTTGCTTTCTATGGAAAACAAAATAACTATGTTGCCAATCACTTCTATTAAAAAACTTATTGAATCTTTTGATGATGCAGAGCCTTCGGAACAGGCAGGCGTTCTGAAAAGAATAGACATCGCAAATTCTGAATTTGAAAAATATGCAACTTGGCTTGAGGGAGACTACTCGCGAAACTGCATCGCAAGAAAAGAGTCGTTTGAAATCATTTTGATTTGCTGGGAGGAAGAAGCTACAACTCCTATTCACGATCACGATGGGCAAGACTGCTGGGTACTTCAGGTTTCGGGCAGCATCATAGAAAAACGTTACCAAGAAACGGAGGACGGCTTTACAATCACGCATGAAGCAAATCTGAAAGAAGGAAACCTTTCCTACATGAATGATCGGATGGGATACCATACCTTAGAAAACAACTCCAATTCACGTGCGATGACCTTACATTTCTACGCCAATCCTATAGAAAAGTGTAAGGTGTATAATGAGGAAAAATCTCAATTTGAAGTAAAAGAACTCGTTTATGACACGGTACACGAAATGGACGCGCTCTCCGTTGCCTTAAAGAAATAAGATTCAATTCAACAATCACTTTCCGATACAAAAAGTAAGGCATTCTCTGTAAACCAATGACGTCAATGTTTTCAGAAAAACCCAACAACGATTTAGCAACGTATATAGTGCCTTATGTGCAAATATAAGATTTGATTTACGTTGTTAATAAGTTCTTATTATAGACTCGTATATTTATAGCAACATAATTTGAACTTCATAAATAAAATTGGTTTTGGACATTAATTGCTTAGAAATCTTTATTCCTCAATACAATGAGAAAATCGTTGCTTCGAAGGTTTCAAATATGCTTGAACAGTTCAAAAAAGAGGATGAAAAAATTGAATGCCTCAATCAGATTATTGAATACCACAAGACCAAAAATTTTAAGGATGATTTAACGCTCATTACCTTGAGACACGATTATAAAAACGAGCCATTACTTCTCAGTGAGTTAGATTCTTATGAACCGATATTAAAGTACTTGGAAGGTGAACTCAGTAAATTAAAGGATATTAAGAACTTCAAGAATGTTCCGTCATTCAAAATAGCAAATGAACATTTCCACTCAATTCCAAAATTATTCGACTTCCTCATCAAAAAAGAAATTTCACTTATCCATAATGAAACAAAACTCATCGATTTCACACATATTCTGAGTGGTCTTAGTAAAACAGAAATTACTCATCCCATTATTTGGATTGGTAATCAAACTACTCTATTCAAAATATTTGATGACTTCATAACTCAAGAAATTATCGAGGAGCCATATTCACTATACAAGACATTGAATTTGTGTTTTAGAAACAAAGCAAAGGATAAACCTTTCGAAAAACCTTGGAAGAAAACAAGATTATCTGTCCTCGAAACAAAAAAACTGAAAGAAGAAGATAAAATAGAGGGAATAAAGGCAATATTCACCTAATATTTCTTTGCCTTTTGGTTTAAAATCATTTCAATATAATTTTCCAATTCTTGTTTATTTTGAATACTATAAATTTTAAGATATCTCGAAATCTTATTCACTGTGCTTTTTTCAATATGATAATTTTCTTTATCCTTCAATATTTGCTTCAATACGTCATTGGTAATATGCTTTGCATTGAAATCTTCTGAGGCCATTATATCATCATCGAAAATTCTTTTTAAAGGTCGTTGTCGAACTCTGTAGATTTTCAACCCTGAATCTTCAATATCAAGAGTTTTCATTTTATCCTTTACCTCATTATTCTTATGCCAATAAGAACCATCAAACTCAATACCAACATTAATTTCAGGAATATAAATATCAATTGAAATTAGTTTTCCTTTGATTCTAATTTTATGCCCTTTTGGATTAATCTCTTCAAAGATGGTCATCAATTCAAATGTTATACTAAGTTCTTCTTTTGATTGAGGAGTTAAGGTGCAAAAGGGGCATCCTGTCGGATTTTTTACGTCCGTTCTTTTTGAGATTGTAGTAGACCATATATGGTCTCTTCCTTTGGAACATTTCCACGTTGCCATCTTACTCGAATGAGCAGTGTAGTCATTAGGAGTGCCTTTATTTTCTGTTGGGTGCCATTCCTTAGCAATTCGAGGAAATAAAGTTTGTAAACTAACGGATGGGACGACTATTTTACCTTCACAAATTGGACATTTTCCTTCTGAAGATGTTCTCTCATTTGGACTTGCTTTCCAAATATGGTCCTCACCTTCAGGGCATTTCCACCAAAAATCATCAGTTCTGCCCTTAGTCGTTTGATACGGTGTTTTATCCTTATTCAAAGTGGGGTGCCACTCTTTTGCCAATTCAGGGTGGGTCGTTGCTAAACAATTGGATAAAACTATCTTATGTCCCGAACAGATAGGACAACCTTTTCCCCTGACTATTTCGGAAATTGACTTTTTCCAAATATGGTCATCTCCCTCGGGGCACCTCCAAATTAACTTCTTCTGAGAACCATAGGAATATTTGTAGGCGATATCCTTTAAATTACTTTCGGGACACAACATTTCAGCAATATGAGGATGTGTTGTGGCCAAACAATTAGAGTTATCAATTATTTTGCCCGCACAAATCAGACATCCACTTCCATACTTACGATTTTCAATTCTTGTTTTCCATATATGACTTGGATTGTCGGAACAAATCCAATAGGCCATTTTCGCACTGCCTGCATGAGTGTTATTGGGTGTAAGTTTTTTATTTAAAGTAGGGTGCCACTCCTTTGCCAACTCAGGATGTGTCGTGGCTAAACAGTTAGTTTCATTTACTTTTCTATTTGAGCAGTACAAACAACCTGACCCCGAGGATCGAGCATGAATAGATGCTTTCCAAATATGTTTTGGGTTTATTGAGCATATCCAAGTTACCTTCTTGGAACTGCCTTCAGTATAATCTTTTGGGGTTTTCCCGTTATTAAGGTTAGGATGCCATTCTTTTGCCAATTCAGGATTTGTAGTCAATAAACAGTTAGAATTTACTGCCTTTTTATTGGCACAAACAGGACAACCCACTCCTTTAACTCGATTCATTCCAGGAGCATCCCATTCATGGTCATCACCTTTTGGACATTTCCACCATAACTTCTTATTGGTTCCTGCAATAACGTCAAATGGTGTTAATTCTTTATTAAGAGTCGGATGCCATTCTTTCGCTAATTTAGGATGAGTCGTTGCTAAACAATTTGAGGGTACCACTAATTTATTCGAACAAACAGAACATCCTTGACCCTTACTCCGATTATTCATTGACGCTTCCCATTCATGGTCTTCGCCTTTCGGACACTTCCACCAAACTTTACGACCCTGAGATGGATAAACATCGAATGGAGTTAATTCATTATTTTTTATTGGATGCCACTCCTTCGCTAATTCAGGGTTGACTTCGGCTAATGATTTTCCAAGAGGTGGTTTTGTTGGCACTTGTCGAAGATACAAAATATGTTTTTTGCACTTAGGTACCCTTATGGTACCCTCCCAATAAAATCTATGTTTCAATCTTTGTTCAAACCAATTTGTATGGATAAAGAATTAAGAAAAGAAATATTAGAAGTGCTTGAATCCTATTTCGGAAAAGTCAATGATTTACACAGAAATATCTTCGATGTATGTGACGTTGCTGCATATTTACGCATCAGTATTTCATATGTAAGAAAGTTGACCTCAAACAAGGAAATACCGCATCACAAACCAACAGGAAAGAAACTCTTTTTCGTGAAAGAAGAAATAGACGAATGGGTTCGTAATTCGGGACGAATAGGTTAAGAATCTTTTAAAAAATCATTAACAAGGTCCCCTTGTATACCATTCCTATATCCATATGAGACATACTAATCAGAGTGAACTAAAAAATTATGAGGCCTACCAAGCCTATTTAACCTCAATACAATGGGATTTCTTCTGTACTCTATCCACAGATTATGAACTGACACCAAAAAGTGCGAGAAGGTTAATGGACAGATACTGTGAACGCCTAAAGCAAACCATTTATAATAATGAAAATGGATTCCTCTGCTTTTGGGTGGCCGAAAAGTTCAAGGCTAAAGATGGATGTCACATACATACATTGATTAAACAACCTCAAATATTAAACCTTGTAGGATCCTGGGAACTTGACAATGCCTTTCAAATTGTATCAGGAGCAAAAAAACAAAATCAATATTTCCGAACGGATATTGAAAAATACGAGCCTAAATTAATGGGAGCAAGATACTTTGCGAAAGACCTTAAGTATAACAATACCGCTTACGATTTAATCATTTAACGACTTTGTGTTCTTATTAATCTTATACATCTGATAAGTCTGAATACCTGTAAGTAGGTTATTGAACTTAATGGATGAGTCAATGCTTTGTAGTTCACTTGTAATACTGCCATTGAGTTCCCTGAATCCTTCTTCTGTTGCATAGGTCAGATTGGACAGTTCATTTACAATTCGTCTGTTAGAGGCTTCTATTTCATACATCAAAGCATTCAATCCCTCACCGATATTGGTTAGTTTCTGAGATACATCTTTTTCCCATTGAGAGTCGAAAATATTTATTCTATCCATAGACTCATAGATTCTTGAATATGTAATTACCTCATCCTTAACAAGTGCGACAATCATTGTCAATCCATTTGCCAATATCATATGATAGGTATTGACTTCGTTTTTTAGAATACCTACATATTGCTTTAAAGCAGTTTCATCAGGTGTATCTTCAATACAATAAAAAATGTTTTGAATATTGGCTTTTTTATCCCTTAAATAAGAGGACACCTTAATAAACTTGTCGATGTATGTTCTATCAATGGCTAAAATTGCTTTTTGGTGCTTCTGAAGGAGCGTGTCAAAATCATTACCTTCCACATCATCGACCTCACCGTTGCCGTCCTTATCTAAGGAAGCGATAATTTTCTTTTGAGAAATCTTCAGCTTTTTCCGTCTATCCTTCTCTATGGATTTTTCAATTTCCTGCTTCTTAGTCCTCCACTCAGCACTTTTTTTATCCCGTTCCCTTTGAAGCGCTCTTTGTCTCTTTGCCTCTATTTCTTTCTTTCTTTTCGGAAGAATAAAGAAAAAATAATGGACGCTTCTTATACATATAAGAGTCAACAAGGAAACTATAAGCAATATTTTTTCATTTGTAGATAAGCCTTCTAAATTTAAAAAAGAGGAAGAATAATATACAGTCCCATCGGTAAGTGTATCTTGTCCGAAACTAACCATCGGTGTAAGGGGTAAAAGAAATACAAACGTCATTGTGGCTTTATTTAATCGATTAAATAACTTCATATAATTAAAAATTTATGTCCTTAGAGACTTTGTATTCTTATTAATCTTGTACATCTGATAAGTCTGAATACCTGTTAGAAGATTGTTGAACTTAATGGATGAGTCTATACTTTGCAGTTCACTTGTAATACTGCTATTGAGTTCACTGAAGCCTTGTTCTGTTGCATAGGTAAGATTGGATAGTTCATTTACAATTCGTCTGTTAGAGGCTTCTATTTCATACATCAAAGCATTTAGTCCGTCACCGATATTGGTTAATTTCTGAGACACATCTTTTTCCCACTGAGAATCGAATATATTGATCCTGTCCATGGACTCGTATATTTCTTCATAGGTAATGACATCATCCTCAATCAATGCAACGAGCATTGTAAGTCCGTTTGCTAATATCATGTGGTAGGTATTAACTTCATTTTTCAGTATACCGACATATTCATTCAATACGGATTCGTTAGGTGTATCACTAATGGAATTAAATATATCTTGAATATTTGCTTTCTTGTCTTTTAGATAAGTTGAAATCTTTACAAACTTTTTGACATAGTTTCTATCTATTTCAAGTATTGTTTTTTGGTGCTTTTTAAGAAGTGTATTGAAGTCATTCCCCTCAACTGCATCTACCTCTCCATTTCCATCTTTATCTAATGTTGATAATACACTATTTATTGTAGATTTTAATTGTTTAACCCTCTGATTCTCTTTATTCTCAATATCCTCATACTTCTTGCACCGATTGTGCTCGACTAAAGATTCTAATTCTTCAAAGAACCGAACTTCATCCTTATCGTGTAATATTTTATGATAACCGTCACGAAAACCAGGATTCATTGATGTTCCAACAATTTCTCCTTTTATAATTTTAATTTCATCAAGATTACTTTTTGGAGCAACTAATCCAAGTTTATTCGAAGAAATCAAAATATTGGGTTTTTGCAATTTCAAAAAATTTAATTTGTAGTATATATCACCACCTCCATAATCTTGTATTTTTATGTTTTTATCAGAACATAAATATTCATAGAATTCATTTTGAGAATCAATATAATATGATTGTCCCCTCTCCGTAAATCTATCGAATCTAAATTCCGTTTCTGCTAATTCCCCTGTGTCTAAATGCAAAGAGATAATTGCTTTATTCGTGAAAACAATACCCGACTTAAAGCCAAATAGAACATGTTCTTGCAAGTACTCCCTACAATAATATTTATTCCATACAGTATTTCGCTTAAACCAACCCTTGTCTTTTCTCAAAGCAGAAATATCTTCTGAGGACAAATAGCACTCTTTGTTCTTGTATTTTTCCTGTAATTCAATAACTGATTCTAAAATCAAAGACTTCTCATCATTACTCATACTTAAATATATAAATTAATTCACATTACGTTGTTTTAATCTGTTTGTCGTTGACATCGAAAACACATTGCTTTTATTAGGGTTTAAAACTGCTTAGATTTATAACAAACGACAAAAGATGTATGCCATTGACCCCTTAACAAAAGAAAAATTTATACCCAAAAGACGTAACCAAAAATTCTCTAAACGAGAAAATCAAATTGTATTTAATAATAACAAAGCATATAAAAAAAGACAAGAGAAAGCACCCTTCGATAATATCTTAGAAAGCAATAGAAAAATACTAAATCAAATTCTCGGAGACGAACATAAAAAGGAATGCACACTTGATTATTTATTGGGGGCAGGTTTTAATTTCCAGTTTTTCAACCGTTCCTTCGAAAGGAATGGGAAGACCTATCAATGTGTTTACTATGTGGCGATAACTCCAATTGAAAACAAAAAATATCAACTCATAAGACTACAATAAATGGATGAATTTTTATCTATCGGACACCCTAACATACCGACACCCATTGATGAGTCAGTAGATGTATTCAAATACCTTGCAATGATTGGTCTCGGTGTGGCAATCGGTATAGTATTTTATAGTACCCTAAAGAAACAGAATGAAGGACAATATTAAAAATGAATTGGTCAAAGACCTATTGAAAAGTAAAGCCATCAAATTCACATTGTATGGAGCAGGAGCAATTGCGGTAATCTATCTCAGCGGAATAGTAATGAGAGTTCTTGGAAAAACTGCGCAATCCTATAAATTTATGTCAGACTCTTTTAAATGATTAAAGTAGCACTATACAATAGAGTCTCTACCGTCAAGCAGACCAATGAAAACCAAAAGATAAGGCTCATTTCCTATGCGGAAGAAAGAGATTGGAAGTATGACATCTTTGAGGAAGTCGAAAGCAGTAGAAAAACAAGACCTGTAAAACAATCTCTATTGCATCTCCTTCGAAAGGGAGTCTATGAAAAAGTGCTTGTATATAAGTTAGATCGTTGGGCACGTAGTTCAACAGAACTCATATTAGAGACCAAAGAACTTATGGACAAGGGAGTCGCTTTCATTTCAATCTCCGATAATTTGGATTTCTCTACCGCATCAGGGAAACTACATTTCCATATACTATCTGCATTTGCCGAATTTGAAAGGTCACTCATTAGCGAACGGACCAAAGAAGGATTAAAAAGGGCGAAGATGGAAGGCAAACAGTTGGGTAGACCGAAAGGAAGCAGAGACTCGAAGAAAAGGCGAAAAAGCGGATACATCTTGAGAGAAGCCAAAAAGCGCAAATCTATCGATGAGAATAAAGGAGTGAATCTACCCATCGATGAATACCTCAAATAATCCTCCCCCATAGAATTCATTGATTCAAATCAATAGGATATAGACCTCATCCTCCCCTGTTCTCAATACCCCAAATAAACGTTCGATTTTTTGGTTAATTGGTTAATTCTTACGGGCTATGATTTTATTTGCCTTGTTGAGATACGTTCACATTTCTCTTTTCAACATAGATTCCTTTTTCAGGTTTCTTTGTTTTTAAAATTTTAGAAAGTAGTGCGCGTTTTATTCCGGTACTACTTTCAGCTTTTCTTAAAGATTCAAATTCTCCAATAATTTTTTCATTCTTATAAATTATTATTGAATAGGCCCTTGGCAATTTTCTTTTATGTTCCGCTATGTTTAGTTCGTATTCCTCCTCTGCATATTTCCATATGAATCCACCATTGATTTTTCTTTTTCCATTACAAACACTTGAAACATTTGAGATACCCAATACTTTTTGAGGTTCTCGTGTTGAATTCCAAGTTTTCACAATTACACCCGTCTTTGGATCGATTTGATGTACTCTTCGTCTTTGAGTATTTTGTTTTTTTACCTCAATTTTAGGTTTTGGCATTTCATCACTAATTACATACCAATTATTTTTCGAATGAATAGGTTTATTCCTATACTTCGATTTAAGCCCTGATCGGGGGATGTCATTTCTTGAGGCTTCCCTAATTGAACTAAAACTCTGAATAAATTTACCTGAAAGGTCATACTCGTGAACCATTAAACTTGATTCATCATTTTGATTTATATAAGGTTTTATCTTTTCCGAAGGATTTTTTTCAAATCTTCTCCAAAGAAACCCTTTAATATTATTGACTTGATTTTCCTCGTTACAAGCCGCTGATATATTGCTAACATTCGAATTAACCTCAATTGCGGCATCTTCTGTAGTATCGAATATTTGAATGAGTTGACCCTCTAAACTATATTGAGCCACAGGCAGTTTTAAAGAGTCAGCATAGGCCTTTCTTGCTTCTTCAATTGCTCTTGAACTTGGTGTATATCTATGGTGATGAGAGTTAGACATTGATGCCATTGCGTGAAATGCTCCGGCAAATTGCATCACATTTGGAAATGCCCTATACAACAACCAATGGGCTACGAAATGCTCTCTACCTGTTAACTCAACAATATTTTTAGGGTCATTAACGTGGGAAAGCCCTTCTTCAGAAAGAATGTTTTTACCATAAACCGACCTTGGGACGATGTGATGTAATTCAGTGTATGAATCTCTTTTTAAATTCTTCCTTGAATTGACCAAAGAATAATATGTTTTTAAATAATTCAGATATTATTTTTTAAATGTACCACGATGACAAAATAAGAAATTCCTTATAAATTATTCCTCTATTGGATTTTGATTCTGCTCCGAATTAAATTGATAATGAACTCATACAATATAACTTTCTTAAATCTAATTAAATAAGTCTCCTAAAGCCTTAAACAACTCTTTATCATCGTCTGAATCTCTAAATCCAATAGCCAATTCAATAATGGCGATAGATGACTCTAAAGAAGTTCGTTTTTGCTTTAATTCGTCTTGGTCACCTTTCACCTCATCAATCTCTTTAATGACTTGTTTTAACTGCTGACAATTATCCAACCATTCTTGATACTCAGCAGGGTTTTCTGTTTTTGCTCTATTGATTTGGTCTTGAGTTGGATTTGTCATTGAATATCTCGATAAGATTTGAGAGTTAATAAAGGATTAGTCCAAAAACAAAAACCCAAAGAATACTGTATCCGAATCCAAAACCAATATAAATCTATATTCAATTTGTAAAAAAATCTGTTATTTTCATAGTTAGGAGATAAACTACAATACAAATCACAATAAAGCCAAAAAAAACTCCGACTACAACTTTCAAATCTTTTGCCTTTTCCTTTTGCTTTTCAATTTTACTTTGTTTCCGTTTCGCTATTTTTTCTCTCTTCTTCTTTTTTGCATCAGTAATTCGTTTATCATAGAGTAGTTGTTTTTTTTGCTTATGTTCAAACTCTCGCATTGCTTCAACGCTTTTAAAGCCTTTGATTTTAGCATCTATTTCTACTTTCTCTTTTGATATTTTTTTTTGTATTGTATTGTGCTCGTGAGCATAATTTTTGCTTCCACAATGGGGACATGATTCTGCACTATCACTTACCTTTCCCTTACATTCATAACAAACAATGACCATGAAGTAAATATATTAAAATTATTTATTTCTAAATCTCTTCGTCCTTGTCCGAATTAATTTGAAATTGACTCGCCCATGATTCTTGTTCTGCCGATTCTTCATCAGGAAACCAATTGTATTTCGCTATTAGAAAGTCTCCAAAGAATAAACCTCCAACAAAACAAAAGGCATAAAAACCAGTAAATAAATATCCTACAATACACAGGATAGAAAGGATAAAATCAATGCTTGTCTTTTTCATAAATGGTATATATTAAAATTGATAAATGGCTTTCCCTTACCACCTGTTCTTAGATCGTTAGATTTAATATCATAAGAGAATGCTATACTTGACTAACGCTGATTCTTTTAAAACGTAACACTACAAATTACCCACATCGAACTTTGGCAATGCATTCATTGCCTTAAACTTTAACTCATCGCACAATTTGAGATAAACCAAAGTTGATTTCATATCTTGATGCCCCATTAGTTTTGACACTGTATAAGGGTCTGTGCCATTGGTGAGCAAAAGCATTGCAAAAGAGTGACGTGCACAATGAAAAGTTATCTTTTTTTGAATCCCTGCTCTCAAAACCCATTTCGCCAATTTATGATTGTTCTCAACACCATACTTTAAACCTTTGAAAACCCTTTCGCTTCCATTAGGCGATTTATCAAGAAACCTCATCGAATCCTCTTTTAAGGGGATATTCAATGTTTGGTTTGTCTTTTGTTGACGAAAGTATAGGTGGTTTTCTATACCTACTACTTTAAAATCGCGCCATTCCAACTGCTGAATATCAGTAAATCTAAGACCCGTATTACAAGAAAATAAAAAGGCTCTTTTAAATTGCTCACTCTCACAAGGAGTATCAATCATTAATTGTATTTCCCCTTGTGTCAAATACTCTCGTTGAACCTCTTTATAAGGTATGCTTTTAATCAATCGCTGAGAGGATATATATTTTCTTTCCACCGCTTCTTTTATTGCGCAACGCACCTTATTGTTATAGGAGTGTGCAGAGTTTTGGCTGACTTGACTTAGAAGATAAGACTGCCATTTATTCTGCCATTGTTCGTTTAACTCACCCAACTGAACATTACAATCAAACCTTTTCAAATGAACCAACATACTTTTCCAAACATCATATGTCTTCTTCATCCCTTTCTTCTCCTCCATAATACACTCACAAAATGAAACTAAAGTGGTTTTAGGTTTATACAAAATTGTTTCTCCAAAGTAGTTTGACAACAACTCTTGTTCTCTATGATTTCTAATTTCGTTCAGTTTGAATTCAAAGTTTTTATTGTGGTCTCTTTCACTTTTATTTTTGGGTCTTGAATATGTTTTTATTCCTTTAATCGTTTCTTGTCTCCGATTTCCTTTGATTGAATAATCAAGGTAGTATCCTATCATTCCTTTGGATAATCCCTTTTGCCTCAAGTGCACTTTTTGTGTTGCCATAATGTTAAAATTTATTGATTAACAGAAAATCCGTTTTTGGACTTTCTTTCAGCAACAAAAAAACAACAGATTAATGTCAAACAAGAACATTCAGAAGCAATGTTATGCACATATACATCTGATTTTTAGGACAATAGATATGTTTTAGATGTTAGTTTACGACCCTCTACTTTCCGATACAGAATTTACTAAATATACTTCCTAGTA
>Ga0206131_10004003_pt1 | contig 16448 bp, 11 predicted proteins | sample Helgoland_Spring_FD_148636 | JGI IMG/M metagenome (GOLD analysis project Ga0206131, IMG submission 148636) | Pelagic subsurface seawater microbial communities from Kabeltonne, Helgoland, North Sea - Helgoland_Spring_Bloom_20160517_1 | ecosystem: Environmental > Aquatic > Marine > Epipelagic ...
AAACATATAAAAGAGTAGATAGTATTTACTCGCCCCCATCAATTATAATTAATAATCATTATAATCATCGTAGTAGCTATCATAGTAATCAGCGAGTTCATCGTAATAAAAGTCGTCCTCGCAAAATGATTCTTTTTCCTCGTATTCTTCTTCATTCAGAAAATTGTTAATACCACCTAGATAGAAATAAGTATCAGTAGACTTTTCGTCGTCGAAAGCAGGGGAAGCAGCGAAAGCAGCGAAAGCAGCGAAAGCAGAGAACATTGTGTTATTAAATATAACAAGAACACCAATCAATTTTTTACAAAATCGGCAATAAATTCTTCTGTTAATTTATAATCAGGTGGCCTAACAATATCACCTAGTGCACTATCGCATTTTAATAGAATATCCATATTCTCCCGCGTAATATTATTTTCAACAATTTTATCATAGCCATAATATGCTCCTAACAATGCGCCAGCAATAGCCGCGTTTGTATCCGTATCACCAATAATAACCTCTGATTTTTTCCATTTACCCCGTACACATATCATTGCGGGGATTCCTTCTTTGGGCCCCAAACTAATAATGGCATCTATCGCATCTTTGTAATTATCAAATTGAAATAGTCCCCAAAATGCGCAATAATAAGCATTTATAATATGCCCCTTGTTAATAGTAACATTTCTAAAAGTATTGCTAGATGCTTCATCAAATGCGATTAATAATTTGTCGTACTTTATCATTTCTCTTATTTTTACCATAATAATATGCTTTGGAGTATTTTCAATAGCCATTTTTATAGCCTGTATATATGTATATACTGCGTTATATACAAGTTCTGATGGATTTGTAATAAATACATCTTCGCGAATAATATTTTCATCTTCGGCAAATATATGCGCATACGCTCGCATTAAAGCACCATTGGATTGTGAAGCTTCCATAGTTTCAAAATCGGGATAATGCTTGCGAAACCTATTCAGATATAATTCATAATTAGATTTTGGGGCTATAAAGAGATTTCTAGTATTTCTTCCCATAAATGGCGAACGCCCCTTGCAACCATCAAACTTATTATTTGCCCAGGTCATATAATTGACAACAGCTCGCTCTTTTGTGTAACCATCCACGATAGTTTTTAAAAGTATCATAGCCATTTCAGTATCATCAGATACTTGTCCAACGACACCAACTTGTTTTCCATAAGTTCTTGAATATCTAATAATCGGCGTTTCCAATTTACCATTATAATGCGCATAAGGAAAGAATTCCACAGGAGTACCCAAAGCATCTCCCAATGCGTGTCCAAGAATAATACCATAAACCTTATTCTTATCAATCAAAACCATTATTATAAAAAATATTAAAAACAAAACACAATCATTTTTTTATAATATTCAATTAAATTTTCGGAAATTTCGGATATTATAATATCATTAAAATTATTAGAATAATAATCTTTTATAGAAACCATGGGATATTTATCCCAATCACAATCTATATTATGAATATTTGATGTATTTTCGTTTTGAAGCATAAAAAAATATAAAATAACACAGATATCAATTTTTATAGAATATTGCACTTAATACGAAAGCATCATGAGGAGAATATCAAAGCTATCTGCGATTTGATATTCAGTATACAATCCTTCAACATACCACAATTCAATATTACTATCAAACTTAATATAATAATGCCTGCTACAATCACGATTATATAGAGAGATTGTGTCATCGGACACACAACCAGTAATCTGCATATTATTATCAGTAAGTTTAGCGACATGTGTCTTCAATAGATTGATGGATTCGTCGCTCACTCCATGCCAGTCGTTATAGCATTCCCTAAATACTTCTGCAACATTATTATCAAACTCTTTTTTATACTTGTAAACTTTAATTCGCCTATTCTCGTTATTGATAAGGAGATCGTAGTTGTTGTATTCCATTTCTTGGATTAAATAAAATTAATCAATATGCCTATCAATTTTTGAAATTAACTTAACATTTTTATTATATAGTAAATATTAGATAATGAGCTCAGATACCAATATATGGGAAACTGGTGTTAATGATAATGGCAATGGAACTGATAACAATCAATACTTTATATCCGATACATCCGACACTGTAAAACGACTTACTATTCAAAGAGGAACAGGAAATATCGGTATAGGTACTAATGAACCATCGCAATTATTAGATGTGAGCGGTAATATTAACTTGTCAGGTAATATATATTTATCAAATACAGGGACAATATATAAAAATGGTCAAGAATATGCTGGTGGAAGCGAAGGCGGCGAAGGCGGCGAAGGCGGAGCAACTGTATGGCAAGAAAATGGTACGAAAATACATTACAATGCTGGTAATGTTGGTATAAATACAAGTGATCCAACAGAAGCATTAGAAGTCGTTGGTAATATCAAAGCTACGAGCTTAGAAGGTACAGGAACCAATATAACAGCATTAGATGCTGGTAATATCACATCAGGAACTATCAGTAACGCAATATTACCGACAAACATATCTGCGACAAACATATCTGCGACAAATATATCAGGAGACGGTTCAGGGATAACTAATTTGGATGCCACAGAATTATCAGGAATTATCAGTAATAATAGATTACCGACAAACATATCTGCGACAAATATATCTGCGACAAATATATCAGGAGACGGTTCAGGGATAACTAATTTGGATGCCACGCAATTAACAGGAATTATCAGTAATAATAGATTACCGACTGATATATCTATAACCGGTGATTTAACAGCTAAAAATTTAAATGTAACAGGTTCAACAACAACTATTTATACAGATACTTATCAAACCGAAAATCTTGAAATAGTAAGTACAGGAGCAGATGTCCCATCGCTAAAAATAACACATAATACAACTTCTAGTATCAATATAATGCAAGTAACGGATACTACTGGCACACAATCACTTACAATGACTCATGATGGCAACATAGGGATTGGCACGCATAATCCTTTGGCACCACTTCATATATATGATACAAGTGATGTATTAAAAGTATCAAACTCAGAAATAACTATAAATAGAAGCATATTACCCGAAACAAATGACTCTGTTGATATTGGAAGTGCAGAAAGAAAGATTCGTGATATGTATATTAGCGATAATTCATTGTGGATAGGCGATGACCATAAGCTTGCAGTATCTAGTGATGGCAAGATGAAGTTTAGAAAAAGAAGAACATCAACATTACCAAAAGTATTAAGAGATGCTTCTGGGGATGATGGAGCAGCTGTGGCATATATTAATTCATTACATGGTACTTCATATCAGAATGTAACAGAGTTAAAATTAAATCATGTATTATCATATGCAAAGACTATCAATCCTGAATATAAAACATCTGATATTTTCGGAGATGAAACAGAAGACTATGATCAAGATACCGCAGCTGATGCTTGGCAAATTAATAATTCAAAAATATATCTTGGTTCTGGATATACAAATATAGGTATTGGAACAAATGACCCAGATCCTAACTTTAAATTGCATGTAGATGGTAATGTACATACTGATGGTACTATATCCGCTGATGATATAACTATAAAAGGTTCTGCTGAAACTGGTTCAGGTGCTATAAAACTAAATTGCGAAACGAACTTTCATGGCGTAACTATTAAAGGTCCACCACATGAATACAACCAAAGCTATACACTAACACTTCCATCAACAGCACCAGAAGCAAGTAAAGTATTATCAACAGATGCATCGGGAAATTTATCTTGGATTGATCCAGGTTCATCATCAGCATCAGCATCATCAATTCAAAATATAACAACAACCGCATCAAAAGTAACTATTGATACTGAAATGGATGTTACTAATAATGTTACTATTAAGGGGTCGGGAGATACTGGTTCGGGGTCCATAAAACTAAATTGCGAACAAAATTCTCATGGTGTTGTCATAAAAGGTCCACCACATGAATACAACCAAAGCTATACACTAACACTTCCATCAACAGCACCAGAAGCAAGTAAAGTATTATCAACAGATGAATCGGGAAAATTATCTTGGGTAGAACAAACATCAGGGGGTGATTATTATACCAAAGCAGAAATAAATTCAGCAGGTTATTTAACAAGTCATCAAAGTTTAAATAATTATTATACCAAAGCAGAAATAAATTCAGCAGGTTATTTAACAAGTCATCAAAGTTTAGATGATTATTACAACAAAACAGAAATAAATTCAGCAGGTTATTTAACAAGTCATCAAAGTTTAGATGATTATTACAACAAAACAGAAATAAATGATGATTATTACAACAAAACAGAAATAAATTCAGCAGGTTATTTAACAAGTCATCAAAGTTTAGATGATTATGTAAATAAATCGTTTATATTTAATGAAGCTGTAGTTAATACGTATGTATTGGATGGTTCTCCCCAAGGGCCTTGGAGTGGTAGTGATAAAAACGGACAAATCCAATCCGGGGTAACACCTGTATATTTAAAAAATGATATAATTCAATTTACAAATCTGTATTCACAATATCGAATCCGTCATCATTTAATACTACCTGACTCAACATTAATACAGATTGATGATAATGAAAGTATAACATTAACACAGATAGGAACTTATGGATGGAGTTTTAAAGATCCTGCTTATACTTATGAATATTTCTCATCAACTGAAATATTAATAGTTATAAATAATATTACTGATGAATTATTACCAATTTTAACCTATGGAGATAACGATGTTATAGAATTTATGAATAGTAATATAAAATTACCACCGGATAATCTATTATTAGGATCTGTTGAAACGTTAAACTTTACAGCAAATCCTAATGATTATATTAATGGAACTCAAAGAAATTTTGAAGATGATACAGTAATAGCAATTGACCAACCAGGATGGGTTGGTGATAATTATATAACAGGAACTGCTCGGCTTCCTTTTGGATATTATACCACACATAATTTTACATCATTACAACCCAATAATATTTTATATGCTTATGAAGGTGATACAGTTATTATACATGATGAATTAGATAGATTAACCACTTGGGAAAATTCAGCAAGCTATTGTTATCTTACATTATTCTATATTAGAAAAGATGAAAATGTATCATATTATAAACTACGCAGATATGCTGATATTTCAACAAATTACGCGGGTCAAGTTGGAGAATATGTAATTGAGGGAGGACAATACATGTATCAGAGATACTCTAATATAAAAACTACAATTACATATACATTACCATATTTTATTGATCCAGAATACGAGTTTAGGTTCGGTTATGGTAAAATTCATGATTTAACTAATGATAACTCAGATTTTCGGATGTGGAGAATACAAACCAAATCTAATAATTTGTTTAACAATAATTTTATTGAAGATCTACCAATAGAAAAGGTAAAGTTTCAAAATACAACAGGTTTTTTAAAAATTACTAATGGCAATTTAAGTTATGATACAACAGTTAGTTATCTAGAAGAAAAAATAAATATGATTTTGGAACATTTAGATCTTAATTAAAAACGAGTACATAATTTTATTTTTCTAAGATTTTTATAAACTTTTTAAAATTCAAGAGATTTTTAAGATTATGTACTCATTTTTAATATTGATAATTAATAATTGTATTTTGAGTAAACCTAATATTGTAAGCGCGGTTTGATATGGTATTAATATATGTAGAATATCAATAAAAATCCTTAATAGGATATGTATTATAAATATTAATTTAAAAAATAAACAATATTAATAGATTAACTATATATATGGTATTAAAAAATTCTTACGAAAAAATTGTATTAATTTTATCATTAATAACACTTACACTTGTGATATATTATCTAGCTAAAACATATTTCAAACATGATAATATTCTCGAAAAATTTAGCGAAAAAATATTATATAAGGATGTTAAATTCAGGGATTGTGAAATATATTTTACTAAGGATAAAGAAGGATGTGATAGAGACTATGCAGCAAATGACAAAGATACATGTAAATATAAGTTTGAAAATTGGAAGGAACTAGATAAAATAGGTGATGGTGCAATAAAAAAGCATAAAGTTTATGTTGATAATAAACTAAATGAAGGTGATTATGCAAATGTCAAAGAAGAAACTAGATGTTTTTATAAATTAGGAGAAGATGATGACAAAAGCGGAGACAATATCATGGTAATAGATAATAATTATTATGCATATAATGATTTTTATCCATTTAACATTGACAATAGTATTTGTAATACCGTTGTGCCAATTAAAACAGGTATAAGTGGTAAATATTTTTACGAGTTTATCTTAGATAAAGACAATAATTTGGTAGATATTAAAAAGGTAAGTATTAATGCGCAGCAAAATAGTTTCATAGTTGATTCTACATTTACTATATCTAAGTTTATAGAACAATATGGAAATGGGTTAGAGTACTATAACGAAAAGGCTTTTAAAATTTATAAAATATCTAAATTTCCAGATTTTGATGTAAAAGTGCACAAATTTACTTATAATTATTTATGTTATAACACACAGATAGATAATTATAGCATAATAAATGCTAAATTACAATTAAATAATTTTTTGGACTTATCTTCTGCCGAAAAACTTATACAATTACCCGACATAGATACTAATATAACAGGGATACGATGGGATGATTATAAGAATAGTGATAGTAATATCAGAGAGGATAAAAAAAGCGCAATAATAAAAGCATTAGAAGATAGAAAAAAAGTTATCCAAGATGAAATAGATGAAAAAGATTCAGCAACATCAACAGCATTATCAATAATAAAACAGAAAATTATAGACAATGATGTGATTGGAAAATATCAGCTAACGACATATTATGATTCAAATAAGGAGAAATGGAATGAAGCCAAATTTTTAAATCAGTTTAGTGTTCACAATTATAAAAGAGAATATTTAACTAAATCTACTGATGCAACATTTAATTATGAAAATATTGAAGTAAACATAAGAATTAAAAATAATTTCGTTGAAGGTTTAAAATATATTAAGGTCAAAGGTCACTACGGTGATGATAAGTATGTGTGTGGCGAGCCCAGCCCAAACACCAAAAACAAGTATGTGTGCGCCAAATATATTAAATCAAGAATAGAACATATTAAAAATAAAGAATTTATCAAAGAGCGCCATTTGGAAAGGAAATACTATATAACAAATTTTAGAGATATCTATATGTTAACAGGTATAAATAAACATGATCATAGATGGGATTATACAATGTGGTTTTCAGGATATTTTTATGCTCACGAAACCGGTAATTATGATTTTGGTACAAGATCTAATAATTTTACACATATTTTTATAAATGATGAATTAGTAACAGCGAACGAGCCTGGTGGCGTACGTGCAATGCAAACAGTGGAGAAGAATTATGGAAATATAAATAAAGGAGAAATTTGTAAAATAGATATATTTTTCGGAACCGGCCAGGTAGGGAGTGGAGAGTTAGAAATATTTTGGAGATTAAATAATAGTAATAATATTTATAGTTCAGATTGGGATAATAAAACATGGATTTATCATATTGACCCTGATGTTAATCCTTTAAATCACACAAGTAAAATACCTATTATTAATGGAAATGAACAATATGTAGATGGAAGAGAACATAAACTAACATATAAAATGGCTAACGATTATACAGGTGATTTATATTATATTTTTCAAAATACAGATTTTATATATGATATAATTGTGAATATGGATGTAGAAGCCAAAATTTTAGTTATTGGAGGTGGTGGAGGTGGTGGTAGGGATTTTGGTGGTGGTGGAGGCGCAGGTGGATATATTGAAGATAAAAAATTAAGTTTAAATAAAAATGATAAAATTACAATAAAAGTAGGTAAGGGGGGGAATGGAGGTGCCGAAACATTGAATGATACTGGAATAGATGCTAAAAATGGTGAAAATACATTAGTAACAATAAATAATAGTGAAAGATATAAAGCATTGGGTGGGGGGTCGGGGGGTAGTTATTATCCACCTCGTGCCCACGGGGGTGATGGAGCGTCTGGTGGTGGTGCTGCTTCGCACAGCGGGAAACCTGGCAGTAAAGGAGGAAAAACAACAAATTCAGAACAAGGAAATAACGGTATGAGAGAAATGGGATGGTATATTACAGGTGGTGGTGGTGGTGCTGGAAAACCAGCATATGGAACTGATGGTGGGAAAGGAAAAATGACTAATATAATGGGAAATTATATTTATTTTGCTGGCGGGGGGGGTGGTTCGGGATGGGCGAATAAACCTGGTGATGGTGGGTCTGGTGGTGGAGGAGGCGGCGGGGGTGGTCATAGAATAGATGGCGCTAAGGGGGGTGATGGAATTAATTATGGAGAAAATGCAGGTGGACACCCGGGTGGGGGGTGGAATAAACCGGGTGGCCGTGGTGGTGATAATACTGGTGGTGGTGGTGGTGCTGCTACTCATGGCAATACAACTAGTAGAGGTGGACGAGGAGGGTCAGGTGTTGTAATTTTAAGAATTAAAAATACACCTTCTGTGAAGTTAGCAAAATGTAATTATTATATACCACCAATATCGCAGATAACTCCATATTTACCTAAATCTGATGTGATGAATTCAAAGATAAGTTTTGAAGTTAGAAATTCAGCGAATCCAAAATCATTGTTTTATTCATCATATATATACTTGAAAAAAGGCAATTATAAATTTAATTTTGATATTGATACATCGAAACATAAAAATTTATATACTAAATCTAAAATAATAATTTACAATGATAAAGATAAAAAAACATTTATATCGGTGTATACCGATAATATGGTAACGAAAAAATGGGTATATATTCCTGATACTAAATATTATATTATTAATTTATGTATTTTATACATTAGTGGTGGAAAATATGATATTCCTTTTTCGGTTAAAGCAATGTACACAAGTGGAGACAAATCTAACGCGATTGAATTTTCAAAAAGCGAACTAAGTATTAACAAATATGAAGGCGTCACTAGTAGTGATAGTTCAAACTATAAAGATATGACGGGATATATATATATACATGATTCTGGCCATATAGATAGAATTAATAATAAGGCCGATGAATATAATAATAATTTTAATAATTTTTTAGAATCATATTTTTTGCTAAATACATCATTCGGAAAAGTTATTGATTACTTTAAATTACTTGGTAGAAGAAATAATGAAAAAAAAAGTAATATAAATATTCAAAAAATAGATAAATTAATTGAATTTCTAAATAATATAGATTTGAATGGATATTTAGATAAGTCAAATGATAATATGAATTTGTCAGGCGACGCAAAGTCTATATTTGCACAAAATACAATACTTAATATAAATGATTATATTACTTTTAAACAATATAAACAAGCTGATAAAAATGAATTGAAAGGCGCGGATTACACATTTGATATGCTTAAACATGCTGATCGTTCAATATATATAGAAGTCTTTTGAATAATATATCAATGATTGTATTAAAATATTTATTATTTACGTCGCATATATTTTTAATACTATATACATTATATCCCTTTTCCCCCGGTAATACATATATATCATTGATTGTATATACAAGTTGGAAAATAAATGATAATTATTGCATATTATCGCAAATAGAATACAAATGGTATGGAGAAACGTGGCTATCAAAAACATTAAAACCGATTAGTAATAAAGAAAAGTATTTGCTTTCAATATCTCAATCGGTTAAACTTATTTCTTGGCTTTTGGTTTAGTAGCTGGCTTGGCTTTTGGCTTAGCAGTTGGCTTAGCTTTTGGTTTAGCAGCTGGTTTAGCTTTTGGTTTGGCGGTTGGCTTGGCTTTTGGTTTAGCAACTGGCTTGGCTTTTGGTTTAGCAGTTGGCTTGGCTTTTGGTTTGGCAGCTGGTTTGGCTTTTGGTTTAGCAACTGGCTTGGCGGCTGGCTTGGCGGTTGGCTTGGCGGCTGGCTTGGCGGTTGGCTTGGCTTTTGGTTTAGCAGTTGGCTTGGCGGCTGGCTTGGCGGTTGGCTTGGCTTTTGGTTTAGCAGTTGGCTTGGCTTTTGGTTTAGCAGTTGGCTTGGCAACTGGCTTGATATTTAAATTAATCTTTAATAATTTTTTTATAATTGTTGACATTTTTTTTAGAGATTTTTGATTTACATTTGCTTTATATTTTCTTTTACCACCACTAATGTTGGAGAGTCTGGTAAGTTGCATGTTCACTGGTTTCACGCTAATCACCGTCCCATGTTTATCCACCTTTACCCCAAGCCTTTCGCCGCCGAGGTCAGACGTGACCGTGCCCACCAATCCATTGTAGGCCTCCTGGGTCATGCCGTGCAAGACAACACGCGCACCCTTCGCAAATGTGCCATGTCCTTCGCGCTCTCTCTTCCGGGCTATGACCAGCTCCTCCTCGAAATCCGACTTTTCAATCAGCCCCTCGTACGGGATGCCGCGCTTGACGAGCTCATCCTTGATGTCCGTGGGGCGCATATTCTGCACCTCATCCTCATCCTGTTTCACCGTTCTCTTCGTCACCTCCTCTGCCGCCTCCTCATTCTTTTTTGCGGCGGCCGCCTCCTCCCCCGCGGTTGCCGTAGCGGCCGCCTCCTCCCCCGCGGTTGCCGTAGCGGCCGCCGCCGCCTGATCCTCCTCCTGCCTTGCTGGTTCTTTTTTTTTCACCCCATCGATGTTAATATGATAATCTTCAATTAGATTGAATAATGCCCTTACTATATCAATAAGGTTACCTTTTTTAAATGTTTCTTCATTTTCTATTTTCATTTTTTCAAATTTTCCATCTGTACTTATTTTACTTTGTTCTCTTAAAAATATATATGTGTTTTTATATCCGTTATCTGTAATATTTATGATTACGCACTTATCATATTCGTTAAGCTTATTTAAAAGATTAGCATCATTAATAGTTTTGTCTTTGAGTGGTTTATAATATTCTAAATCCCTACCATCATAAACAATTATATGAAAATTTTTTTTTTCTGAATTAAAACCACTAAGATTTTCTATTTTTTTTCTTTTTTGTTCGTTCTTATTGAAATAATATATTTCCCCTGAACTTTGTTCGCCCTTATTGTTCTCCATGTTCAACGCGAATATGCTATTTTTGTCATTCTCCATGAAAGTGACTTTATATTTATCAGCACTCATTTATACTACTAATTAAGTATATAATTTTTAAAAATAGTAAATATAATGGGTCGCGATATACTATTTATTTTTTCTATTTACAATTAGTTTAATTGTGTGATATAGTATTTTAAAAATATATTATAAATAAGAACATAGCGTATTAATTTAATGATGAACAAATCAAATGCCAAACAAGCTGCCATACCAAAAGCCAAAGTAATTAATGGACCAGGACATGTAACAAGAGAAGAATACTATAACAAACGCTGGCCGGGCGAGGAGTGGCGCGATTTTAAAGAGAGACAGTAGCGCCAGCGGCAGCAAAAACTCAATGCAGATGCAGATAAGAGAGCGCGCCTGGCGAAGATGAAGCAGGAGAAGGAGGAAGAGGCAGCAGCTGCCAAGGAGGAGGAGGTGAGGAAGAAGAGAGAGGATGCCAAATTAGCTGAGAGAGAAGAGAGAGAGGCACAAATATATAGGGTACGTCTTCGGTGCAGCCTTGATGCTATCAACAGGATGGCCAGACAGACAAACAGAAACGACAACGTAAAAAAAACCGCAAGAGCAGGGGTCGGGCCCGCTGTGAGAAAGAAGTATTATGCCCAGCTGGACGATGCAAGGAATTTAGGTCCTTACAGATACGTTCCGCGGACCGCCCAACCTAATCCTAATCCTAAACCACGCCCGATGACCGCCGTGCCGGCGAAAATTTATTCAACAATATCTGATTTGCGGCCTAAAACTGCACAAAATGGAGATAGATTCCGCGCGCGTTTGGGAGTTTCTGACACGCACGGGAGGAAGACAAATGCCTGGGGGGCGCGGAGAGAGACTCGGCCGGGCGCGATGAGGGCAGCACCGCAAGAACTAAGTAAAAAAAAAATATAGGATTGATAGGTTCTGACTCAGGCTCAACTTTATGGTCAGTTTCAGATGATGAGGCGGAAACGCCAGCTGAGGAGCAGAAGGCAATAGACGAGCAGAAGGCAATAGACGAGCTGGTGGAGTTTTAATATCACCACGTTGTAGTGTTAAAGTTTCATCTTTTTTATTTTTTAAAAAAAGTTAAATCTACTACGGTATCACCATTATTAGTTTTTGCTTTAAATGATATACTGTTTTCAGCATTATTAACTATATTTTCAAAATTAAACTTATTACCTCCGACTATCTTATTTTTTAATAAAGCTTTATTCATATGTACTATTATTTAGGTATATAATTTAAATTATAAAATATTATTAAAGAATAAAGAAAAATGAGGTTTTTAAAATACTTTAACGAACAACAAAAAGAAGAATTAGTAGAAAAAATAAATGGTTTAAATATTGACAATGATATTAAAGATAAATGGTTTGATATTATTAAAGAACGTATTGAATCATCTTTTTTTTCAACAATACCAGTTAGAGACGGAGACGCATCAAGCGGTAATGTCAAAGAGTATTATTATATTGTTACAGATGATAATGATACTAAATATATGTATAAGATTAATATTAGAGATAAACAATTATTAGATTCAGATTTAATAGAAATTTATAGAGCTATTGAGTTTATAAAAGTACAAACACGTATACAATTAATAATGAAATTATTAAATGAGATTAATAACAGATTTTTTGAAAAATCTACTTCAAAGATACAATATATTGTATCTTTTTATAATTTAGAAAGTCATGATGATAAAGCAGAAAAATATAAAAATTATGAATTATCAATGGAAAAAAAAAATTTGGAAAAAAAAAATTATTATTATTTTCAAGCTAAATTTTTTAAAAAATTAATTGATATATTTATAAATGCAGCACCAAAAGCAAAAGACGCAATTGAAGAAGAGCGCAAAGCTATTATTGAAGAATCAGAAAAGACTCGTTCTAGAATACAAAACGCACAAATAAAAGAAAGAATAAAGCGAGAGGCTGAACTTACAAAACAATTAATTGAAAAATATTTTAAAAAAATAACACAGCAAGAAGCAGAAATAGAAAAGATACGTAATAAAATAAAAAATATAGATAAAATAGATAAAATATTAAGTGAAAGTGAAATTGAAATTGGTAATTATACAAAAAGTATTATTAAATTAGCAAACCTTAAAAAAAATGAAGCATTTCTTAAAGTAAGCGAATTAGACAACATTTTAAACGGTTTTAAAAACATAGTAAATGAAAAAAAAGTAGATACAGCAAGTATTGAAATACAACCATTAGCAAAAGAGGGACAAAAACTAGCAGAAGATGGACAAAAACTAGCAGAAGAGGGACAAAAACTAGCAGAAGAGGGACAAAAACTAGCAGAAATAGCATTTGAAATAGAAGAAGCTAACCAAAAAATTGATAAAGCAAAAAATGAAGTTAAAGAAGCAAACTTTATAGCAAAATCAGATAAAGCAAAAAATAAAGTTGAAGTAGCAAACGTTATAGCAAAATCAGATAAAGCAAAAAAAGAAGTTGAAGTAGCAGAATTAGAAATAATAAGAGCAATTATGAAAGTTTATAAATTAATTAAGGAAAAATTAAATAAAGATTCAATAGACAAAATAGTAAATGATGTAAAAATATTAGCAGAAAATGCACTAAAACTAGCAGAAGAAGCAAAAGCAGAAGCAGAGAGACAGGCGGCGAACGAATCCCCCGCCGAACTGGACAAGGCCGCGACCAGGATCCAGTCGATTGCAAGGGGCAAGGCCGAGCGAACGAAGCACAAAGAGCGGCAGGCGAAGGCGAAGGAGGAGGAGGAGAAGGAGAGAGAGAGAGAAAGAGAAAAAAAAATTATAAACGATGCAAATCAAGAAATTGATAAATTAAAAGAATCAGCTATTGAAGAAATAGGTAAGATACGTAATGAAGTTAATAAAATAAATAAAATTGCAAAAGGTAGTTCAAAAGGTAGTTATACAACAAGTATTAATTTAGCAATACATAAAGTAGATGAAGAATCTCGTAAAGTAAGCGAATTAGACAACATTTTAAACGGTTTTAAAAACATAGAAAATGAAAAAGAAGCAGAGAATGCAATAATAGAAGCAAATAAAGCAAGTAATGAAATAAGACTATTAGCAAAAAAGGCACTAAAACTAGCAGAAATAGCATTTGAAATAGAAGAAGCTAACCAAAAAATAGAAAAAGCAAATAAAGAAGTTGAAGAAGTTGAAGAAGCAAACGTTATAGCAAAATCAGATAAAGCAAAAAATAAAGTTGAAGAAGCAAAAAAAGCAAGAGAAGACGCTATAATAAATGCAAATAGAATAGTTAATGAATTAACTAAAAAAGAAATATTAAATAATGATTCAATAGACGAAATAGTAAAAAAAGTAAAATTATTAGCAGAAAAGGCACTAAAACTAGCAGAAAAGGCACTAATACTAGTAGAAGACGCAAAAGCAGAGGAGGCGGCGGCGAAGAGGGAGGCGGCGGTGAAGATCCAGGCACGGATCCGAGGCATTGCGGCGCGGAAGAAGGAGGCGGTAGCAAAAAAAGAAGCAGAAGAAAAAGAAGAAAAAGAAAGATTTGTAACCCAGGCAAATAAATTAATTGCTAATTACCAAATATTAGCTAATGAAAAAATAGATGAAGTAAGTAAAAAAGCTATTAGAGTTAATGAATTTGCTAATATTGTAAAAGGTAGTTATACAACACGTTTTATTAATTTAGCACAAGCTAAAATAGATGAAGCATTTCGTGAAATAAGCAATTTAATAAAAATTTCAAGCAATATTAAAGAAATAGTAAATCAAGAAGTATCATCAAAAGATGAAGCAAATAATGCACTAACACTAGCAAAAGAAGCAAATGATAAATTGCTAACTGATGCAAATAAAATAGTAATACCATTAGCAGAAGAGGGACTAAAACTAGCAGAAATAGCAGTTAAAATAGAAGAAGCTAACCAAGAAATTGAGAAAGCAGATAACGAAGTTGAAAACGCAAAAAACTTTATAGCAAAATCAGATAAAGCAAAAAAAACAGTTGAAAAAGCAAAAAAAGCAAAAGAAGAAGCAGAAGATGAAATATTAAATGCAAATAAAATAACTAAAAAAGAAATATTAAATAATGATTCAATAGACGAAATAGTAAAAAAAGTAAAATTATTAGCAGAAAAGGCACTAAAACTAGCAAAAGAAGCAAAAGCAGAGGAGGAAGCTGTGGGAGAGGAAACGCCAGCTGCTGCTGAGGCCGCACCTGCTGCTGAGGCCGCAGTGCCGATCAATGTGTGTGGGTACCTGACAGACGTGGAGGGGAATCTGGACTATTTTCAGCGCTACGTGGACCTGTCGGAGATCTTGGGGTGGGAGGATGATGCGGCGAAAAGCAAGCTCAGATTCAAGCGGGAGGATGCTATGTTTGTGTTTGGTGGGGATTCGCAGGACAAGGGGCCGGGGGACATCCGCTTCACCAAGCTGCTGCTGGCGCTCAAGGCGGAGTACCCGGGCCGTGTGGAGTTTATCATTGGGAACCGGGACGCGAACAAGCTGCGATTGGCGTCGGAGCTGCAGGAGGAGTGCATCAAGGACGCAGCGGTGCTCACGGACAGCTCGTTCCCGTACTGGGATGCGGCAGAGAAGAGGGTGACGCCGCAGATGTTCCTGGACAAGAACCAGGTCGACAATGGAGGCCGGGAGAACACGGCGGCGAACCGGCTGCGGTACATTCTGAAGCACACGATGGGAGCGGATGGTGCGTTTGAGATGAGGCGAGTGGAGCTGTCGATTATCCGAAACTGCGGGAAGGAGGCTGTGAGCGACGAGGATGTGGTTGAGAGTTACCGGAACGAGGTGGACCCGGCGAAGGAGGGGGGCAACTTCATGCTCAAGTACTTGCAGCAGGGCAAGTTGGCGTATGTGTTTGGGGAACACTTGTTTGTGCACGGGGCGGTGAGTGAAACGAATGTGGGGACGGTGCCGGGGTCGACGAAGCGGATCATGCTAGTGAAAGAGTGGGTGGATGCTCTGAATGCTTGGTGTCGGGGGGAGGTGGCAGCGTTTGAGTCAGACCCGTATTCAGGCAAGAACGGACGCGATCGGAAAGGGAGCGGGTTGATGGACTATGGGGTGCCGGGCGGCAACGGCGATGCGACGGTGATGTACTCGAACAATCTGGATAACGGCAACGGCAAGCACATTGCGCTGGCGGTGAGGGAGTACCTGGTGGCGAGCGGCATCAATAGCGTGATTACGGGGCACCAGCCGCACGGGGATTGTCCGCTGGTTATTCGGAGCGGACAGGTGACGGCGATCTCTGCGGACACGTCGTACAGCCACGTGGGGCACAAGAGCGGGTGGGGCACGGAC
>Ga0206131_10004004_pt1 | contig 16448 bp, 14 predicted proteins | sample Helgoland_Spring_FD_148636 | JGI IMG/M metagenome (GOLD analysis project Ga0206131, IMG submission 148636) | Pelagic subsurface seawater microbial communities from Kabeltonne, Helgoland, North Sea - Helgoland_Spring_Bloom_20160517_1 | ecosystem: Environmental > Aquatic > Marine > Epipelagic ...
GAATGTATCAGATATGGAGACAAGACTTTCCAAACGTGCTGAATTAGAAAATCTTCGTGAAGATGTTGCTAAATTTAAAAATGATCTTGGCATCGAATCACAAAATTATCTCACGGATTTAATTCACCTAATCTGTAAGTATACATGCTTGTTTAATCAAGATAAATGGATGGATCTAACAATAGATGCCGACAATGATGGAAACACATAACATTGAATAGGCATTCAACATGATGTATACAAATCTTTATCACCAAACATCGTAGATTCGAACGATTTAATACTTGGATTATAATTTTGAATAACGTTTTTCACATGTGAAAGGTCATTGAAAATTACGCCATCGCAGTCTAAAATAGATGCTATTTTATCATCGTCTCTATTATAACTGATTAACTCTAATTCAGTGGGAATATAAATACCGTAATGATTTGAATGAGTAATTTTGGGTGCACCTGAAGCGAAATAAATTGTTTTTGCATATTGTTTCGCAGATTGTACAATATATTTTGATGTATTCCCGCGAACAATAGAATCATCCACAAATAATATGTTTTTATCCTGAATTATATGTGGAATAATGGATAATTTGTTTTGGACACTTTGATAAATAGCCTCTTTATTTACCATTATAAATGTACGTTCTATGTCTTTATTTCGCAAAATAGCGATATGTAAAGGGATACTCAATATACTTGCAACTCCTAACGCGAAAATGAGCCCGGAATTTGGAACAGGAACTATCATCTCTATCTTCGAACAATATTCCTTTTTCAATATTTGCATTGCTAAACATTGTCCCATCTCATATTGGGTCTGATAAACCGATACCTTATTTATAATGGAGTCCCTACGAGAAAAGTATATATATTCAAATAAACAAGGAGAAAGTGGTTTCTGTGTCAGTATATGGAATATGGGAAATGTGTTGGAAATTTTGAATAGCCCAACTGAACCATGTGGAACGTCAAGACATTTCGTAGTTAGTTCACTCATAGCACATGATTCACTTGCTATACAATACATATCTATACCATTATCTATAATACTTCCGTATACAAAAGGTCTGATACCGAACGAATCGCGCAAGGTGACAATACCGTAATTCTCTATCATAAAAATCAATGAATAACTACCCTCTAAGATATTCATCATCTCTTCACAGGTGCTAATGATATATTCATCCAAGATGTTCATATTTATAAAGTCATACTTTTCCAATAATTTAGCAAAGAAGAGTTGTAGAATCATGTGAGAGTCAGATGATGTGGAAAGTAAAACTTTGTGTTTTCGTAGCTCGTCTTGTACCGTGGAAATATTAGTTATATTACCATTATGACAAATACTTATATTAAGTATATTATCAATACGAAAAGGTTGTATACAATCACTCTGGCTACTGCTACTATTATATGTAGCATATCGTAAATGTCCTATTGCCATATTATTATGAAATAGTTTCAAATGATTAGCATTAAATACATCTCTCGTCAATCCTTTTGCTTTTTTAACAACGTTTATTGTAGAGATACCACATGCATCTTGTCCTCTATGTTGCAAATTTAACATACATCTATACATATGATCACCCAAATTTTGATTTTTATTTGAAATGAATCCAAGAATGCCACACATACTATCTATCAAATATTATGTAAAGTATTTTTTAATTATTATATTCATTTTTATAATATACAGAATGTATATATAATGGAAATGGCTATACCTTTGATTGCATTGGGTGGTATGTATCTGTATTCGAATAAAAATATTGAAGACGTTTCAAATGATACGAAAAGTGGAAGTGAAGGGTTTGTCAGTAATGGTAAAACAACGACTGTATCATATGATGAACCACCAGAAAACTTTCCTGTAAGTAATAATGAAGTCTCCACGATTCAAAATTATCCAAACGCGAATCAAGCAACTGATAAATATTTCAGCAAGAATGTCAACACCGATAAGGAGATTAACAAGACAAAATCTACAAAAAAACAACAATATTATTCGATGACCGGTTCCACGATTGATAGTGAGAATTTTAAGCACAATAACATGGTTCCTTATTTTGGGTCGAAAATTCGCGGTCAAAGCAATAATCTTAACGGTAATGAACAAGTCCTTGATTTTATGACTGGTAGTGGCTCACAGCAAATAAATAAAAGCGAACAGGCTCCTCTCTTCAAACCTGAAGAGAATTTGGACTTTGCATATGGAGCACCCAATCAAAGTGATTTTTATCAATCTCGTGTAAATGCGAGTAACAGAATGGCCAATGTAAAGCCGTGGGAAGAAGAGCGAGTAGCACCTGGGCTAAACCAAGGTTTTACTACAGGAGGTGGAAATGGATTCAATTCTGCATTAGATGCACGTGATTTATTTACTCCAAAAAATGTAGACCAATTGCGTGTAGAAACAAACCCAAAACAATCCTATTCGCTTAAGAATCATCAAGGTCCAGCTGTATCCTCAATTAAGAATGTAACAACTGTAGACGCATTAGGAAAATTTGAGAAAAATTTACCAGATACGTACTATGAAAATACATTACATGATATGAAGAGTGGTAAAGGTATGGGTTTTACAACTACGGGACTCGAACAGCGTCCTACTGCAAGAGGTTCGCATGTTGATTTCAATAGTCATCGTGGAACTCAAGAACATATGTATGAGGGAATTAGTACTGCCAACAACAAAGAAACGTACGCCCCAACTGTATATGAGCCATCTCGTCGTTGCGAACCACAAACTACACAGCTTATGAACTTGAGTAAGATTGGTAGTCAGGATGCTACTTCAAATGATTACGGAAGAAACAACGCATATACCTCATCTAAGAATAATCGTTCGTGCACACCATCTTATGATAGTTATGGAGGAATCAAGGGTGCCATCGGTGCAGTAATATCTCCGATAATGGATATCCTACGACCTTCTCGTAAAGAAGAAATTCTTGGAAATGTTTGCGGTAATGCCCATACATTTGGTGAAGCGACTGCACCAGTAGCATCAATGTATTTCAAGAACCCTTATGATAAATTACAAGTGACAAATCGTGAAATGGATAGTTCATCTCTTGGACACATGAATGTGCAAAATCAACATATGGCCAGTTTGAATATAGCAGAACATCAACTTCCGGGACAACAACGTGAAAGCACACAATGCGATTACACTGGGATTGGAGGTGGTTCTGGAGCAAATGTAGGACAGCGTTCATATGGAGCAGAATATAATCAAATCAATAATGGAATCAAGAACCAAACTATTATAAACAGAACAAATGCAGGAAATACCCAGATTCACAATCCTCATGTAAATGTCTCCGTGGCAAAACGTGAAGAAGATATATTGAATAACCGTGGATGGGCACCAGCAAGTTCAGCTGTATACTTGCCACCATCACAACAAACATACGGACATCTTGATATGCCTCAACAGACGACCAATGATGACAGTCGTATGGATGATTCATTACTTGAAGCATTCAAATCAAACCCCTATACCCAATCATTGAAGTCCATTGCGTAAACCGTGCGATACGCACCCATTCAATTAATATAAATGAATTAAAATAATGAATTTATATTATGATATACCTCTAATGACACAGTATCATAAAGATATATACAAGCGTCTTGAACATTTCCACAAAGAAAACAAAATACCCAATATTATTTTCCACGGGGATCATGGTGTTGGAAAAACAACAATTGTAGATACTTTCATCCAGAAACTGTACAATAACAATAAAGATAATATACGACTGTATGTGATGAATGTAAATTGTTCAAGTGGAAAAGGGATTAAATTCATTCGCGATGAATTGAAGTTGTTCGCGAAAACCAACATTGCAAGCAACATGGGAGTAGACTTCAAGAGCATTGTTTTAAAGAATGCAGAATTCTTAACGATGGATGCTCAATCCGCACTTCGTAGATGTATTGAGTTGTTCAGCCATTCAACCAGGTTTTTCATTATCGTTGAAAATAAATATAAATTATTAAAACCTATATTATCCCGATTATGTGACATATACGTGCCATCGCCAAATATTCGTAATAAATCAGTAAATTTATATATACATGCCAAAAACAAAAAGTCTCCTTTAAAGGACTACGTATCAAGACGAAATACAACTATTATGAAGTGTATTAAGAAGATGCAAACAAATAATGAGATTTCACTAATACAATTACTGTCTGTTAGTGAAGACCTTTATCAGAAGGGTATAAGTTGCCTTGATATTCAAGACATCATTGTCAACGATATGTTTACATTCTCTACTCCTTTGTGTAAATATGAAACGTTAATGTACTTTCAAAAAATACGCTCTGATTTTCGGTGCGAGAAATTACTGATATTTATCATGTTGAAATTCATTCTTTTACGTAAGAATTGCTCTTTAGAAAATATTTATCATATTTAAGATGGATGATTTTACAACGTCGTCATTACAAGAATCAAAGAATGAGTGGTGTGCAAGATTGATCAATATACTGACACCCTTGATTGTCGAAGGTTTTCAATCTATATTTCAAGAGTCCTGGAAGTTATGTCACGACAATGATGAGTTGGATAAATATTTGATGACATTTCAAAATCTCATCACTCGTGTGCCGAAATGGAATACTGCTATTATTGATAATGAGTGTAAGCGTATTATGGAACGAAGTGGCTGTACATATTTAGAAGATTTGATATCATGTGTACATGTGATTCAATTGAAAGTGCTCACTTGTATTCGTGTAGGACAAACTCAAAAGAAGGTTGATATTGATATTCCTAAACTAGAGTCATTCATTCATAATTGTTATATTCACTGTGCTCGTAAAATCTATACAAACGTATATTTGTATGACATGAACGCATCACCGCTGCAACAACAAAAACACAAACGAGAATTGGAAGTCATTGTTCAAGAGTGTGTTTTGTTGGCAATACGTGATAGTTTACCGATTGAACATATTCTTAGAACGTATATGGATGAAACCCTTGAAGAAGATGTTACTGAATTGGTAGAAGAAGAGAAGTTTGATGTTCCTGTTGAAGAGAAAGAACTTGACCTGGAAGTAGAGGAACTGAATAAAGCGAAAAAGGACGATGGGTTAAATCTAGGAGAACTTGAAGATATAAATACAACAACAAACAATGACCCAGTCCAAGAAGCATCGTCAACTGTAAATGTTGCACCTCCTCTCACAGCTATCATTCCAGCTCCAACGAAATCAGAAGTAGACACTATCGAACAAACTCCTCTGAATAAACCAGCAATACGATTTGAGCCTTATGTAAGTGATGAAAATATGGATTATGACATGAATGCTCCAATTCACAAAATACAGATTGGAAATGATGATGCAGCATTAAGCGATTTAGACATTCATGATGTGTCTCCCAAGTTATCAATTGAACCAGATGTTATTTTAGATGACATTGAATTATTGAATTAATGCGTAATAGACTCCAAATAGTTTCAATATAATATTTTATATGGAAAATTTGTTTATGATTTCATGTGTGGTCGCAATAATTTACATCATTCTGAAATATATTGAGATGAAGGTAATTGATAAAAAAATAAAACCTTTCAAAAACGTAATTCGTGATGGGCTTGTTGTATTTTTCAGCACTCTTATTGGTTCATTTACTTTGGAGCAAATACAAGATTTAACAGCAGAAAATCTGAAAAACAGTGCGAATGCATCATCTAATGTTTTTACAGGTTCACCAGACTTCTAAAGAAAAACATATTATATCAATAGTAAGTTATGATATGTTTATTATAGTTTTTATTGGCAAGTAGCATTATTTATTTAACGCTTCTTATTCTTCTTTGCCTTCTTCGACTTGTTCTTACGGGTGCCCTTCTTGGCACCACCCTTCTTAGCAGTCTTCTTGTTAGACTTTCTGGCATGCTTCTTGTTACCAACACGACGTGTCTTGCGTCCTCCAATCTTGGGAAGTAGAGTTCCAAACATTATATACTATTGAAATATTTTATTTTAATTACGCATAAATGCTAAATATATGAGTTTAAATTCATAATATTCGAAACATCTGGTTTCTGAATCAAGAAGGTGTTAAATAGATTTCGTTCTAATTGTTCATGGGGCGTATGTTGATGCACTGTCCTAGATATCATCTTGTATAATTTGAAATTAGGATATCGTTCACGCCCATTTCGCATGTATAATATATTTTTTCCTTTATCATCCATACACCATTCTACAATGAGCTTTGCGATGGGATTAGATTTACATATATCTTCTAAATTATCCATGTCATCTATGAAATAATCAAATAGTGAACATCCTAAACGAGATAGATCAAAACTATTATTTGGTTCAAGGCGTGGTTTATCTTCGTTGAAATAAGGTTCACAATTGTATTGAGAATGGGCATCTTCTCCTTTCGAATAGCAATCACTACAGAAATCTTTACCTTGATACTTGTAAATGCCTCTACCAAAGTCAATGATGTGTAGTACTTTATTATAGGTAGGAACCTTGTAGTAGCGACTCTTATAACAATAATATAAATATTCTTCTTTTGTTTCTGACACCATGATGTTATTTGTATGTAGGTCATTATGAGTGAAACGGTAGACATCCTGATACACAATGAGAGTCATTATGATTTGCATTAAGAATGCTGACCATTGTTCATGCGATACTTCGTTCGTTTCAATATAAGAATCAAATGTACAATCAAAATTTTCCATGACAATTAATTGAGTAGGAAAATCCCTTATCTTGATACAAATATAATCTTCTTCGTCTGTTGTTATTGTATCCGAGTCATTCGTTCCATAAGTACAATCAGTATCAACTGTGGAGTATTCGTGCGAATTATCGCTATTGGACGTTTCGTCATCGTCATCGTCATCGTCATCGTCGTCATCAGTGAATTCTTCTTCAGAGTCATCACTTGTATCATCATCGTCGTCATCGTGAAGAGCAAAAAATGAACTTTCTTTATTTACATCTAATTCAAATGCGAAGTTTTCTATTTGCTTTAGTTCGCAAATCTTAACACTTTCATCATTTGCTTCAATGTCTTCGAATATAGTATCAAAGTTTTTATGTTCATCACATGTGTTTACGTCCAGTGAATTATCCTTGATGTCATCAGAAATGATGATTCTGCTTTTATTTTTACAACTGTTCTTTCCGGGTATAATTGTACAGTCTTGAAATTCAAAAAGTTTATCAAGATTTCGATGAAAATAATCGGATTTTGTGATGAATTCAATATCATCTGCCATATTATAGAGATAATCAGTTTGAATTCCTGTGAATGTTCCATAGAAATGTATACCATGTACAAACCCCTTCAATTTCAATTGTGAAGATAAGTAAGTGAAAAATGCATCAATATAAGCACAATTATTAGGATCATCTAATTTAGGATGACTTGCTTGTCTCTTATGATGAGGAAGAATAAAGGATTTTGTATTTATATCATCATATGAACCTGTCAAATACTTGATTGGGTCCAATAAAGGAGAAAATTTAATATATACATCACTTGTCCTTCTTCTTTCTGAAGTTTGTAATGAAACCTTAAAAATATTTGGGTTGACATCACTTCTCTCTAATACTTCACTTAATGAGAACCTTAATTGTAAATTAATATTATCGGCATTTGTTTCATTCAATGCGAAAAACTTCTCGTATAGAGGTGTGTAATTTTGTACTACACTCAGATTCGCTAACGATTTATCTAACAATTGTGTAAATAAGAGAGCATTCTTATTTTTTGCATAATATAATGCATTTTCGACATTATGTGTTTCACCTTGTGCCATTTCAAATTCAATATATAATGGATTCATTACTTTGTTGACATTTAAACTTAATTTTTCCTGCGTTCATCTTTTTAAAAAAGAACCTTTGTGTTTAATAGTATGACATTAGAACTAAAGAAATTTGATATGAAGAATATTAGTTTCAAGCCGAATGAAAACAAAGGACCTGTTATCGTATTAATAGGCAGACGTGATACTGGTAAAAGTTTTCTTGTACGTGACCTCCTGTACTATCATCAAGATATTCCTATAGGTACTGTAATTTCTGGAACAGAAGAGGGAAATGGATTTTATGCGACACATGTTCCTAAATTATTCATACATGATGAATATAATAGTGCTATCATTGAAAACATAATGAAGCGACAACGGGGTGTATTAAAGCAAATGAAGAAAGAAATACTAGCATATCGTAGAAGTAATATTGACCCACGCACCTTCCTTATTTTAGATGATTGTTTATACGATAACTCCTGGACAAAAGATAAGATGATGAGACTACTCTTCATGAATGGACGACATTGGAAAATTATGATGATAATAACTATGCAATATCCATTGGGTATTCCTCCTAATTTACGTACGAATGTGGATTTCGTTTTCATTCTACGCGAACCATATATGACGAATCGAAAACGTATTTATGAAAATTATGCAGGCATGTTTCCTACATTTGAATCGTTTTGCCAAGTGATGGATCAATGCACTGAAAATTTTGAATGTCTTGTCATTAACAATAATGCAAAATCTAATAAATTACAAGACCAGATTTTTTGGTATAAAGCCGATGCACATAAGGACTTCAGACTAGGGTCCAAGGAGTTTTGGGAGATTTCAAAAAATATGGGTTCAGATGATGAAGATGAAGCATATGACCCAAATGCATCTCGCAAACGTGCAAGTGGTCCCAAGATAAGCGTGAAAAAATCAAAATGGTGAAGACTAGGGTCGGATAATGTCATAATTTTCGTACCATTTAACAAAAAAATTGAAAACTTAATACATTATACTCCTTATCACATTAATAGCAACAATAGCAATAACAAAAGGAGATGGAGATATCATATGGGGTACAATACCGTCGTATGAGCTACACCACAGAGAAAAACACATGTCTTCACTGTGTGAAACAAAAAATAACGAGAAAGGAAGAATGTGCCATGTGCCATGGAAATGTTTGTTATAATACGGAATGTCGTTTACATTTTGACTTCTTTACAGGCAAACATCTTTGTTGGACGTGTGTACGTAAAATAGACCGTCGTATATAATTATTCATTACACGTATAAAAATTAAAAAAAGCCTTTTCCCTTTTTTTAATTTTTTACACGAATATATATAAAAATTGAAAGTAGGTTATACAAATATAAGCATATAACAACAATAATATAATGGACCTTACCCAACGAAAACTAACACGTGAAGAGTGGAATTCTGTGGAACTTCCGATATCAAATGACGAAAAGAAAGTAATCGACTTGATTAAGAAGGGGTTTCATAATACATCCATTTTGTATAATGACACATACACTATTCTGTCTTACTTAAAATTGCAGTCGAATGATACAATCGATGGATATATATTCCATCGTTATTTTCAAGACACTGTTCAAAAACAAATAGAAAAACATTCCCTTCCTTATGAAATCACAAAAACAAAGGCTAAGACCGTTATTAAGAAAGTAGATAGTATAAGAATAGAACAAAACACAGACGAACAGCTTCAAACGATGAAGGACAGAATATATGAGTTCTTGTTATTGACAATGATATCGAAAATGTTTAAATACCACAAAAATCAAAACAATCGTTGGATATATTACTATTACACAATACGGAATTTTCGCAATTTGAATGTCAGTTGTCCAAACAAAAAATTACTTGATTATGTAAATTTTATTGTCTCTCATTTTGAAACCGATCTCTCTATTGAAAACATCATACGCAGGTCAGCTGATTATATTGAGCGTAATGAATTCCTTACCAAATTTAGTGATATGAAACTATATCAACACCAGAAAGATATATACGAAGTCTTTTCAAATCCGAACCCAAACGGAAATCTTGTCTTGTATATTGCACCAACTGCAACAGGTAAAACTTTAACCCCGATAGGGCTTTCTGAAAAATACAAAGTCATATTTGTTTGTGCAGCGAGACACGTAGGTATTAGTCTTTCGAAATATGCCATTAGTGCCCAAAAAAAGATTGCATTTGGATTTGGATGTAGCTCTACTGAAGATATTCGTTTGCATTATTTTGCAGCAAAAGAGTATACAAAGGATTGGCGTTCTGGAGGAATTCGTAAAGTAGACAATACAATTGGCGACAAAGTTGAGATATTGATATGTGATATCAAATCATACATCTATGCAATGTATTACATGATGGCCTTTAATCCCAAGGAAAATATTATTACTTATTGGGACGAACCAACTATCACAATGGATTACAACGACCACTCGTGTCATGAAGTGATTCATCAAAATTGGAAAGAAAATGTCATACCTAATTTAGTGTTATCATCTGCTACTCTTCCGAAACAAAGCGAATTAATGGATACGATACATGATTTTCGAGATAAATTTCCAGGATGCAATATTCATTCTATCGATAGCTACGATTGTAAAAAAACGATACCCATCATTAATAAGAGTGGTTATGCCGAACTACCTCATTACTTGTTTTCAGAATATAGAATGATCATGAGTTGTGTTGAACATTGCGAATCATATCTTACATTGCTTCGGTATTTTGATCTTGAAGAAATTTCAAAATTTGTATTATACATTAATGAAAACAAATTACTGAATGATGATACTCTATACATCAATAATCATTTCCGAGGAATCGATGATATATCCATGACAAAGATAAAATTATATTACTTGGAGATATTGAATAATATCGATATGGATAACTGGTCTGATATATATAATCACTTTCAAGAAGAAAGAAAAGTTAGAATAGCACCGAATCAAAAGGAAATTGATATGCCTATCACAAAGTCCCATAGCGATAGTCATGTTGAAATGTCAAATATGAGAAAAGGTGGACCATTACGTAAATCCCAGAGTGTGCAAATTGTTCCGACGAAACGTATTGACAAGTACATAAAGGGGCAAACAGGCATTTTCATTACAACGCGTGATGCATATACACTAACGGATGGTCCCACGATTTACTTGGCTGATGATGTCGATAAAATTGCTAAATTCTACCTACAACAATCACATATTCCTTCGTCTATACTACAAACTATCATGGAATCAATTACTTTCAATAACATGTTAAACAATAAAATTTCCAAATTAGAAAAAGACATTGAAGATGTAGTCGCTAAGGAAGAAGGAAAAGAGAAAAAAATTAGCGACGGTCGTTTTGATGATGCTACCCGTAAAAAGATTAAAGAAGCCGAACGTCTGAGAGGGCTGATAAAAACTGTTTCACTGAACGACGTGTACGTTCCAAATAAATTACAACATATCGAAAAATGGACGCATAGTGATACGTTAATCGCTCCACCATTCACATCTGATTTATGCGACTCGGATGTTGAACGAATTATGCGAATATCTGATATCGAAGATATTTGGAAAGTATTGCTTCTAATGGGTATTGGATTATTCTCACAAAACAGAAGTATTGTTTATACTGAATTAGTGAAAGAATTTGCAGACGCACAAAAACTTTATATGATAATAGCGAATGGAGACTACATTTACGGGACAAACTATCAATTCTGCCATGGGTTCATAGGAAAAGATTTACAAAACATGACACAAGAAAAAGCCATACAAGCTATGGGGCGTATCGGCAGAAACAAATTGCAACAAACATATAGTGTTCGTTATCGCGACGATAACCTCATCCGAAAACTTTATCAAAAATATGACAATAAGCCTGAAGTGGTCAATATGAATAGGTTGTTTAGCAGCCACGAATAATGAATAGATTGGGCTATTCGTAAATGAATTCAGATATTATCAGGATTGTTGCTGAGACAGTAATTATTTTTTACTCGTCCTCTTCATCTTTTCCTTCAACATTATGGATAGATGTAATACTCGTATATATATTCAACGAACGAGCACTTGCATCTTTTGCATCTACGAATCTGGGCATCCAATAGGATGGTATCACCGAACCGCACCCAGAATAATCTAAATCAAACAAATATTTGTAATAGGCTTGTTCTTGTGTAAGACGAGTTCGTCCATGTTCAGAAAAATGATATTTTGGCAAATCGTATCTACTTATTCCTGATGATGAATTTTCTGTGAGTAATTCTCCAACTTTCTCCTGTATGATCTCGTACCATGAACGCAATTTGACACTAACCCCGTCACTAAATGCCTCTTTTGTGCGATATAATACTTCTCGAGGAAGTAACGGCCTGTGGTCAGATTTTTTTGTGGTATAATCAATGAACTCGAAATCACAATCAAATGCTTTTCTGACAAGATATTTCTCTTGTTGTTGCATTCCTGGATGGTAGCGGATATCCATGTGAATAGACATATAATACTGAACCCAATCACGGTCTAAGAAAGGTGTCCTTGCTTCAAGTCCATTCGAAGATATTGTGCGATCTGAACGAAGAACATCGTAATAATGGATATTAGCCATCAATCGTCTACACTCTTTATCAAAATCAATAGCATCGCGTGCATGGTAAAAATATAAATATCCTCCCATTAATTCGTCGGCTCCATCACCATTAAACACTACTTTTGCTTCGCTGTTTTCTTGTATATATTTACAAACCAAGTAATTACCAACACTTGCACGAACAGTCGTTGTATCATAGGATTCAAGAACTTTAATTACTTCGGGAATTGCGTCGAAAAATGACTGTTCTGAAACAATAATTTCACGATGGATTGATCCAATGTATGTAGCTACTTTTGACGCATATTCAATATCGGGCGACCCAGCAAGTCCTATACTATATGTTTCAATCGGCTTACCGGAATACATCATAGAATATCTGTTTACAAGAGCAGCAATTAAAGAACTATCAAGTCCACCCGATAATAGACATGCAATTGGTCGCTCTGTAGTATGCACACGCTTATAAACTGCTTGACACAATTTGGTGCGTATGGTTTCAAAAATACCTGACATACATACAGTCGTCATATTTGTAGAGAATGGCAAAGTTGTATACCGAATACACTCTGAGTCGCAAAACCACTGCTCGTTTTGATGAAGAAATGACGAATATGTTCCAGGTCTATGTTGATGTAAATATCTTCTTGGACAATCATTGATATCACAAAGCATCTTTAGTTCAGATGCAAATCCGATTAAATTACTACTCTTCCTATGTGATTTTCTATTATCATGTAATATGAATAATGGTCGCACACCATAAGGGTCGCGTGCAACAAAAATTATGGGCTCGAATGGCTTACGCATATCCAATAACACAAAAGAAAACACTCCATCTAATATCTGAAGCGTGTATTCTATTCCATATTTCATATATACATGAATAATGACTTCACAATCTGACTTTGTCACGGGTTCAATATCCAAGTACGAATATAATTCTTTATAGTTATAAATTTCACCATTACAGATTATGTAAATATTGTCATACGCGATAGGCTGACTTGAACTATTTGATAAACCATTGATAGCTAAACGATGGAAACCAAATGTTACTCTATTTGGTAGAGGAATAAGATCGGTGGTCATTTCTGGTCCTCTACTTATGCCCTTCATGAAACTATTATGCACTTCACCTGCATCCATATTCATGTCATCATAATAGTTCAGTAATGCAAAAATTCCACACATTCGTTTATATTTAGTCTTCACAAAGCTTTAAGTGTTTCAAATGGAGAATCTATCTTTAATAGATTTAAATAGAACGCGATGAGTAATATATCAGTAAAATGAACGATAGTGGAGAAGGTAAGTCAAGAAACTCATCTGATACATTGTTCATTGAACGGTCTGCATTACATCGCATAGTGAAAGATATAAAAATATTGAAAAAATCAAATCTAGAACACGAAGGAATTTACTATCGCCACGATGAAGAAAATATTTTGAAAGGGTATGCAATGATTATTGGTCCATCTGATACACCTTATGCATACGGCTTTTATTTTTTTGAGGTGAACTTTCCAACAAATTACCCACATAGTCCACCAAGAATGATATTTCACACCAAATCAGGAAACATCCGTTACAATCCAAATTTCTATCGTTCAGGTAAAGTATGTTTATCTGTATTAAACACATGGCGTGGCGAACAATGGACGTCATGTCAAACATTATCTACTGTTCTTCTTACATTACTTACAGTATTCAATAAGTCTCCACTCCTAAATGAACCAGGTATCACTTCTACGCATTTTGACCTTGATAAGTATAATCGTATTTTGAGGTATACCAATCTTGAACATTCTATATTAACACAATTGAGAGACGTCCCGCGCGGATTTTCAATGTTCCAGGAAGATATGCGTCTACATATTCAGAAAAATTATCAAGATATCATATTAGAACTTGAATCTATCAAAAAGGAGTTCGATACATACAACATTAAGAAAGATTCGACACTCAGCACAACTACATATCGTATGTTTATCAATGTAGACCTTGATAGAGTTGAAGAAGAACTACAAGGATTAAAATATAAATTCCATGAGAAATAAATTAAAAATTGAAATAAAAGATATATGAGTACTATATAATATTACTATCATGCATTTTTGCTCCGTATGTGATAATATGTATTATATTAAGATCAACGAAGGAACCGGAGATACTCTGAAATATTACTGTAGGAATTGTGGACACGAGGATACGGATATTACTGAGGACAATATATGTGTATCAAGAACACAATTGAAACAGACACAACAAAAATTTGATAATATCATCAATAAATACACTAAATTTGATACACGATTACCACATGTTTATAATGTACTTTGTCCGAATGAAAACTGTGCTACAAATAAGAAATCTTCTAACGACACCGACGTTAAAACCCAGAAAGTGAATAATGATGTCATTTATTTACGATATGATAATGCTGATATGAAGTATGTTTATATGTGTACACATTGTGATACTCTATGGAATACAGACGGTCATTAATATGATTTACTTACTTTCTATATTTTTTTATTGTTTAAAAAATTGAATACAAATGAATTAAACAATATATAGTATTAATAAGGAGATGGACGAACAACAAATAGTTGATGTTAATTTAGCACCGGAAATCGCAGATGAACCCAATGAAGTTTCAAGTGTTGCTTCTGTAGACATTGACGACGACGAGATAAGTATCGAAGATGATATTATGAATATTGATGATTTAACTTATCCCGATGAAGGGTTTGATGAGGTTGAAAACGAAAGTATAGCATCATCAAACTACAATACCGACGTAGAAAACCCTGAAGTACAGAGTGGTGGCGAACAATCCGGTATGAACACAGAGGACGATGAAGAAAGCGACGATGATGACAATTATTTACAAAAATTCGATAAAGAAAATAAAGAAAAGTATATACTTGAGAATCATGATGAATGTGTTCGTCATAATTATTCTGAAATCAGTACAATGTCGTCAGTTGTGAGAAATAAACAAAATATCATTATTGACCCGTTTCACAAGACGATACCTATTTTAACAAAGTATGAGCGTGCAAGAATACTTGGTCAAAGAGCTAAACAAATCAATAGTGGTGCATCTATATTTGTAAACATGGATGACAGTGATGACATGTATGATGGCTATCTGATCGCACAAAGAGAATTACTTGAAAAAAAAATACCATTCATTATTCGTCGACCATTACCCGGCGGTGGTAGCGAATATTGGAAGTTGAAAGATTTAGAAATCATTAATGATTAAATATTGAATATTAAATTTTAGCATTTCCAACGATTGCCACAATTTATACACGTCACAAATGTAGTCATTGGTTCATCAGCTGACCTTGTTTGCATCTGGTAATACGTGCATTCGTTCGACTTACATTTTCTACATGTGAATGTATCGGTTGCTGCTACCATACGCGTTTCGTAAAGACTTTTATCTCGTTTCATTTTCATTTCTATATGTTCTTTCCAGTTATCAGGGTCCATTTCCTGGTGATTCATAAAAGCAAACACCTCTGGTTGAATATGCTTCTCTACTAATTGGGTGGAAAGCTTGTTGCTTTTGAGGTTTTCAAATACACTTTTTAGACGATCTAAATATAATTGTACAAAGTATGGGTTATCCCATTTTTTTACAATTTTCAGTTGTATTGCTTCTTTATGACAGTAATTGAATATCCCTATCTCAATGTTTCTACTCAGCTTACTGGATTCATCTAATTTCAATAGCGTACTAAATCTTGACCGTATATTTTGGCGAAATGTGTCAGGCTTGTTAATGACTCGCATTATAATTCTTACATATGTAGGAAGTATAATTCTAAATCAATTTTTATATTTAATTCATCGCATTATGAATCTACGATATCTAATGCATAACTAATACGCATAGTTGTGTTCTTACATTTTCTTCGGCTTGAACTGGAACGATGTCCTTCCCTTTTTCGTGTAGATGTCATTTTCCAACGCATGTTGGTTGTATTCACGAACGAACCTCTGTTTCTC
>Ga0206131_10004014_pt1 | contig 16420 bp, 13 predicted proteins | sample Helgoland_Spring_FD_148636 | JGI IMG/M metagenome (GOLD analysis project Ga0206131, IMG submission 148636) | Pelagic subsurface seawater microbial communities from Kabeltonne, Helgoland, North Sea - Helgoland_Spring_Bloom_20160517_1 | ecosystem: Environmental > Aquatic > Marine > Epipelagic ...
AATTGGATAATAACCTTTCCAACCTTCTACAGCGACAGCTATACCTACAACTTCACCATTACCAATGATGGCTCCTGAACCCTTACTCTTTAAATCTGGATCTCTTGTTTCTAAGTCAATCGCAATCTCATCATGTTTTCTTAGGTCAGGAAATTCCGTAGGTGTTAACCATTCTGTTTGAGGTATAATCATTATCTAAACTCCTTCAAATTACTTTTATTTAACATTTTTAAAAATTGAATTTCTTTATTTTTTATTTTATTTTTTTCTAAACAAATATTGTTGATAAAAGCTTCTTTAATACAAACAGCTTCTGTCTTTTTACTGTTATTAAATTTAATACAATGTTTACGAATTGAAAATAGTAAACCATTATTAAGTCTAATTCTATATGAATTAGACCCTTCTTTAGTAACTAAAATATTATTTAAAGTAATAGTTTCCATTATATTAATTCAAACATAAATATTGTTATAATTAACAAACCAAAAATATCAGTATATGTATTCATTATTTTTTACCTTTGCTATCTTTCATCTTTTTAATTTCTAATTGACAATAATGAATTACTTTCTCTAAATCTTGTATGCCATTTTTATTCATATAACGACACACATACTTGATAACATTTCCTTGAAAGAAACTCAAGTCGTTGTGAGATATAAATTCATAAGGTTGAATTTTAAATTTTTTATAATGTGATCCACCGATTTGTTTATCTTGTGGAAATGTATCTTCAAACATATCTTTATGTGTCATAGTTTATACTCATTCCTTTTTAAGTTAGCTTTTAGTTTATATAGATTATTTCTGGCACGTGTTATTCCCACATACCAAACACGATGTTCTTCATCATGTTTGTCTACGCTTTTCAACATAGCTTTTTTTATTTTATCTCCAATATCAAGACATAAAATTACGTTATCTTCTTCCCCACCTTTTGCTGCATGAATAGTAGATATCCATATTCTGGCAGGTTCATTTAAATTTTCTCCATTATCAATCATGTTTTTTATATAAAGTCTTTCAATTTCATCTGCTTCCTCAAATGCATTAAACCAATCAATCTCTCTGTTCCATTGTTCATGACCTATAAATTCATTAATATCTTTAACATCTTTTTCATCTAATATTTTACCCCGACACCATAAATCATAATTCATTGCTGCTTTATATAATCTTACTTTAAAACTCTTACCTTTTTTACTTTCAAAATATAAATTTCTTTTAATTAATTCATCTTTAATTTTCATGAGTCTAGATATAGTTCTAGTTAGAACTAACCATTTACCTGTTGTTAAATCTATTTGATCTAAGTTATTTATGTTTTCACTATGTCCTTCAAAATCTCTTGGATAATATTTCTTTTCTTTTCTGTGTCCTATAATTTTTTCAATAGGTAATTCTGATTGTTCTTGAACTGATTTAGATATTCTTTTTGAATACTTTAACACTGTTTCTTTTGCAGGTTCTTTTATAAATCTTTCTACATCTGCTCCAGCCCATGCATAGATTGCTTGGTCATCATCTCCTGCTAAATAAATATCATCAGCATATTCTTTTAATTTATCAAACAGTTGCCATTGTAAAGGTGATAGATCTTGAGCTTCATCTATAAATATAACTTTAAATTTAGGTAGTTTTTGTTTGTTAATTAAACTTTTAATCATATCATTAAAGTCTAATAGTTTTCTTTTTTGTTTATAAACTTTTAAATTGTCATCTATATGTTTTAATAAATGCCATTTAATTTCTTTACTGTTGTGTTCATTTCTATCAAATTCTTCTCTAATATCTACATCTCTATTCATAGCTTTACCTATCATTTGAAAATAGGGACTATCACAATTTAAGAAACTAACTTCATCTTTATTATATTTGTCATAGTATTTAACTTTAACATTTAATAATTTTCCAAGTTCTTCATAATGAAAAGGTTGCATAACATCTTCTTCATTTAATGTTAATTGATGGTAAGCAAACGAATGAAGAGTTTGAAAGTATGGAAGTTTTTTATCTTCTGCAGGCATTCTCTTTTTAGCTTCTAATGCAGCTTTTTTAGTAAATGCAAAGTAACCAATCTTATGAAGAGGTGTACCAATTCTAACATAAGCTTTAGCTCTAGATATTAATTTATGAGTTTTACCTGTACCTGGTGGTCCAAAAAATTTATATATCATTAAACAATATCCTCTTGATCTTCTATATGTAGAATGTCTTCTACATCTTCATCTTCTTTTTCAATAATATATAAAGGTATCATTGCACATCCACCTACACCTGGATAAGGTTTATCTGTTTTCTTATCTTTACCTGGAAATCTTTTCTTCTTATTAAACTCTGGTTTAGGTCTACCTTCAAATTCTTCTTTTTCAAATAATTTTTCAATCATATGAGAAGTTCTTGAAGAATCTTTTTTCCATTCTCTTTCTTTTAAAAAAATATAAAACTCATCATAAACAAAATATGCATACACCTCATCTTTAAAAACGTTTCCACTTTTAAATGAATGGTAGTTAGTAGCTTTTGAACCATTAACAAAATTATTTAAATGTTTATGTAATATCTCATGAGGCCTGGTTCCTGGAGCCGGTTGCACTGTATCAATATTAGAGAACAACGCTTTTATAATTTCAAAGAACTCCATACCTTTGATAGGTGGTGGTGGAATATCCGCTTGAGCCATAATTAAACCACGCATTTCTTTTTGTTCTTTTATTTTATTTACATCTTTTGCATGAATTGGAATAGTCTCACCATCTTCTCTCTCAACCGTAAAATAGTATTCTGGATCTGGTTTAAAATCTATTTTTTGTAAGTTACCTAGTACAGGCCAACTTGCTTTAGCTTCACTAGCTATACCAAATTTTCTTTTTATACATTCTGATTTAACACACACAGTATTGATTGGATCTTGATGACAGGTATGTCCTGCTGTTGCTTTGTCCCAACTCTTTATCTTTTGTTTAACATGATCGTCTGTCCAGTTCTGATCAAATTTAAAATAATTTCTAGCAGCTTCTAGTACTTTTGTTTTCCAATTATCAGCATATTTTTTCTTAGCAAATACCATATAATTAAAAAGAAAACGATCTCTACCTTCAACCATAATATCTTTAGTTAGTATTCCAAGACATGGTGGACCATCATTAAATTCATCAGCACCACCTTTTAATTCGTTCTCAATAATTTTACTTTTTATATTTCTTAAATGTTCTACTTTAACTTTATTTAATTCAATACATTTTAAAAATGTATCTAAATCCATCTCACTACCATCTGGATTTAATGCAACTCTTTCTATTTTATTAAAGTATGGAAGGTTAATAAAATTACCATTCATTTTTTGACCTTCAGTATTAGAACCTAGTTTAGTTTGTTTAGGAAATATTTCTGTTTTAATAGTTAGATTAAATAAAAATAATACTTGCTCTAAAAATTCTTTTATCTCTAAAGCTTTAACAGGTTCTTCTGTAAATACATACAAATGTAATCCATTACTTTTTGATTTAATAGGTATTAAAGGTAATTCTTTTTCTTGAATAACATCTAAATAAAATTTTACATCAAAATTTTTATATATCTTAGGATCAATATCTATTGCACCAAAACTTGCATAACCATTATCATCACAAGGTTGAATACCTATAGATTTTATACCTTCTATATGTTCTTCGTAATCTTTATTTGAAATTGTTTTTCCAGCCCAGCCATAATCACCATTGTTAAATTTTATCTTTCCTGTTTCTGGATCTTTGTAACCTTTATTAATATTACAGAAACCAAAATCTCTCTGCAAACCTGTAAAATATTTTATAAAATCTTTCATTTCTATTCCTTATTCTTTTATTATATGAGCGGCCACAGTCTCCCGTAGCCGCCCAGTCTTCGAAGTATTCACTTAGTGAATTATACAATGTCCTCAGTTTTAGATTCCGCCTTATTCTCATACTCAGGTTTAACAGAACCCTTAGACACAGTTTTTTGTAGTTCCTGTGCCATTACGTATAAGTCAGCGTCCTCTTTCTTAGAAACATCTAATGCTCTGTTCATAGATGGTTTGTAGACATGCCAGCTTTTACTTCCTGCAACTTTACCAACAGTTTTTAAATTATAAACTGCTGCGTATGCTGCCGGGTTGTAAACACCTTTGTCATCCTTAAATCTAAGATTTTTAATCAACTGATTTAATTCTCTAGCAGCCGTTAAGTTAGAAGATCTCATTGTAATTACAGCAGGTCTAGGCTCATCACCTAAAACGATCACATAAAAATATGCAGTCTTCTCTATGTAGTTACCATTTGATAATCTCCACTTACCATTTCTTTCTTCCTGTGCATCACTTGGAATAGATAAGTGTGTTGTTACAGGCGGAGATGCAGTGTCTCCCATTTCTTGCCATTCTGGATATCTTGTTTGCACGTGGCAAATTAAAACATCCACTCCTTTAGTACCATCAACTAGTGTACCAAGACCTTTAGCAAATATCATTCCAGGTTTTGAACCTTCAACATATTTTGCATTAGTCGCATTACACTCCGGTGATAGTTGGTGTAGGATTTTTAAAATCGGTGTTGACATATCGTCCGATTTTATTTCTTCAGAACCTCTCCCAGAATCGCTTCTAAGATTGATTGTAGATAATGCACCTGCATTATCTTTCTTCGTCATAGCATTTGTATCAGCCATAGTTATATCTCCTTATTGAGTTATTATTTATTTTTTATTTTTAAAATACGTTTGATTTCCATCAAATGTATTGAATAGTTCTTCTGGAACTTCTTGACCTTTGTCTTTCCATTCCTTCATAACTACTTTGAGTGTCGATGGGTGAACTTTCTCCTCTTGGATAGGTTCATACCCATTCGACCTCGCAAGGCTAGCGTAATCGACAGCCTTGTTATCTTCGCCTTGGCCAAAAGACACAGTAATATTATTTTTTACTATATCTCCTAAGCCTTTGTCTCGAAGCCAGTGTATGCCTTCAGCTTTTTTATCAGCTTTTAATGTGGCACTAAATACTTTTTTAACGGTTAATTCTGAACCGTCTTTTAATTTTAAACTACTTAAGTTCATGTCATCCATTAATTTTGGAATCACAAGACAACTAAAGTGTCGTTCATCTTCTTTTAATTCTTTTATTTTATCTTCAAAAGATTTGATTTCATTTTGAATAGATCTTAACTTTTCAACCTCAGTTGATAGTTTGTCGGGATCAACAGTGTTTGCCTGATCCGGAGCATCTTTACGCATATCTATTAACATACATTATTCCTATTGGTTATCTGTTTAACTTTCATACATAGGATAATAATAACTTTTAATTAAAAGTCAAGTCTAGTTTTGAAAAATATTTATCTCGATTGGATAATAAGTTTTTTCTTGACGGTCCCATTTAAGTAATTTGTATTTACCGTTTGTAATATCTGAACAAACTGAACATACAACACCAATAATCGCTGGATCGCCTGAGAGTAGTAAATAATCATCAACAGTAAAATCTTTTAGAAGAGTTCTAAGTTTTATAATTAATGGACCAGGAGATAATATAATTTGTGAATACATAGGAAGCAGCGTCACTATGTCGCCATACTTTTGTGCACCTAATACATTGTATTTTGGTTGTCCTGTGTCTCTATCGACAGGTATCTCTTGTGTTAAATATACTTTGCTCATTGACTTTTTATTTTAAAGTATTATTATAGTTATTAGAAAGAAAAGTAAAGTACATATTATGGATATAAAAAATTATAAGTTCAAAACTAAACCATTTAATCATCAAATGGACGCATTAGAAGCTTCGTGGGATAAAGAAAACTTTGCCTATTTTATGGAGATGGGTACAGGTAAATCTAAAGTATTATTAGATAACGCTGCTATTTTATACGACAGAGGTTTAATTAATGGGTTATTATTAATAGCACCTAAAGGTGTTTATAAAAATTGGTTTGATTCTGAAATACCAGTTCATTTACCAGATCACATACATAAAAAAGTTGTTCTTTGGAAAACATCTGACAAATCTAAAAAACAACAAGAATTATTAAATACTTTATTTAAAACTGGAACTGATTTTCACATTCTTCTTATGAATGTAGAATCTTTTTCTGCTGGAGATGGTGCAGAGTTTGCAGCTAAATTTTTATCTTGTCATAAAGCAATGATAGCAATTGATGAATCTACTACAATTAAAACTCCAACATCTAATAGAACTAAAAATATTGTAGAACTAAGACAATATGCAAAATACAGACGTATTTTAACAGGATCTCCTGTTACTAAATCACCATTAGATTTATTTTCACAATGTGCATTTCTTGATCCATGGCTTCTAGGTCACGATTCATTTTGGACTTTTAAATCTAGATATTCAATTACTAAAAAAATTGAAGTACAGGGTAGAAGAGTTGAAATAGTAGTTGGTTATCAAAATCTTGGTGAACTATCAGATAAAATAAAACCTTTTTCTAAAAGAATATTAAAAGAAGACTGTTTAGATTTACCAGAAAAAACATTTGTCAAGCATTATGTTGAGCTGACAAAAGAACAGAAAAAAGTTTATTCACAAATGAAACAAGAAGCAATAGCTTTTTTAGATGGTAAAATGCAATCATCAGCAACGGTTATGACTCAACTTATGAGACTTCATCAAATTACCTGTGGACATTTTACAGCTGATGATGGTACTATAAAAGATTTGCCTTGCAGTAGATTAACTGAACTAATGAGTGTTCTTGAAAACATTGAAGGTAAAACTATTATTTGGTCTCATTATACTCATGATGTTAGAAGAATAATTAAAGCTATTAAAAAAGTATACGGTGAAGAATCTGTCGTTGATTATTATGGTGCAACAGACACCGATGCAAGATCAGTTAATATTAAAAGATTTCAAACAGATGATAAATGTAGATTCTTTGTAGGTACTACTCACACTGGTGGTTATGGTATTACTTTAACTGCTGGAAGTAATATGGTTTATTTTTCTAATGGTTATGACCTTGAGAAACGTCAACAATCAGAAGCACGTATTGATCGTATTGGTCAAACTAAAAAGATGACTTACATTGATATTATGGCTCAAGATACTATTGATGAAAGAATTGTAAAAGCTTTACGTAATAAAGTTAATATTGCAAATGAGATTATGGATGAAGATTTTAGAGAATGGATTTAAAAAATTACAAAATAGGACAGAGAGTTTACCCATTGGGGACAGTGGTAGGTTCCTGGCAGCAATGTCGTCGTTGGTTCGGGTTCTCTGGTTCCTTTCTTACATTACCCGTTAAATCAACAACTACCACATATTTATTTTTATGGTCCCCACCATAAAAGATCCCGATAGTAAACTATCAACCGCACCAAAAATTATAATTTAAATATCAATGCTGTAATCATTCCACCCATACCCATGAGTAAAGCTCCAGCGCAACCAATTAAAATTCTTTCAATTCTATCAATTTGAGTTTCTAATTTATTAATTTTTTCGTGAGTTTGTTTCTGCATTATTCTACAAAGTTTTTCGTGAGATTCTATTTTTTCTAAAGCTGAGTTTTTAGATCTAGGCATTATAGTAGTCTTTGTTCTACTTGACGTAGAACTTCTTTGTCAAAACCAGATAGATCAACGCCCGCATTGTTTAAGAAATTTTTAGCAACACCATCACCATTGTAATCAGCAAATTCAATGTCTTTAATAAAGATTCTTCTACCACTTGTATCTAGAGAATAAACTACTGGTATCTTATCAATCTTAACTGACAGCGGACTATCTTTAACCATAATAAATCTACCATCTTCTTTAACAAAGTGACTACCCGCAACGGTAACACCTTTGTAATCGTGAATCTCATCAGATGCTTTAAATTGGAATACACCTGTAACTTCTCCACCTTTAGTGTCATCACCAAGCTGTATATTTTTAATTTGTTTAGTTGAACCGTCAGCCATTTGAATAGGAGTGCTTGGATCAAAACAATATGAACCTCCTCCATCGGGACTGTTATTATCTCCAGAACCACCGCCGTTACCGCCATCACCACCGTCGTTCCCCGTATCTCTGTTAAAATAATCTGCTAAAGTTCTAAAAGATGCAAACGAACCTGGTGTAGCTCTATCAAATCTATTAGTACCAGTTTCCGGATCATAAGCATCATTAATCATGCTAGCATTTTGGTTGTATGTCATACCTGGAGTAAATTGTTGATAATTTGTTCCACCTTGTGTAGCTCTAGAAGCTAAATTTGCTAATACTGTTGGAATACCTCCAGCAACAGAAGCTATTGTAGAAAAAGGAGAATTTCTAAATGCTTGAAAAGTATTTCCAAATTTATCCAACATTGATTCTTCTATATAATCTTCTTCCTCTGGATTATTAGCAAGTCCGAATGAAGAAATTCCACCAGGGACGTCAAATCTATTTGGTGTAAATTCATCAACTAAATCAGATGTTATACTAGGATTAATAATATTATTATTGGGAATAGTACCTGCTCCTTCAGGAGTGTAATAATTTTCTGGAATTTTTCCAATAAAATCAGATCTATCACCGCCACCATCATTGCTATAACCTAATTGTTGTACTAATTGAGGTGTAACTCCTCCTCCAGTATCAGCGCTTGGAAGGTCTCCTAGAATACCTAAAATGTCTTGGTCAGAATATCCTAAATTTTTAAAATATCTTGCTTGATAATTTTTAACGGGGTCATCGTAATTGAATTCCATTAAGCTAATCCTCTTGATCTTAATTTAATTTGTTTTTCTTCTTCGGATAATAGAGCATTCTCAGTTGGTGTCAATCCATTTGGTCCAACCCCTGAAGCCTGGGCTTGTTGAAGAATTTCAGCACTGGGCATAGGTGTTTGCATAGGTGTTTGCATAGGTGCTGGTATTGGTTCAATATAATTAGCAATATCTATTTGCGCATCAAAATCTTCTTCTAAATCTAAATTTTGCATATCCTCATTAATTAATTTTAAAGTAGGAAATATTTCATTTAAAGAATCTTGAGCTGGTCCAGGAACATTAAGAGATCCCCCTTGAGCCAAACCTGTTCTAAATCTTTCATCTAAACCTAAATTTTTAAAATCACGTTTAATTTCATTAATAGTAGGAGATGCATTTAAAAATGGATTTTCTCTATCAATATTAATTGCAATCTCTCTAAATTTTTTTCTAATGTCATCAGAAGGATAATAAGAATCAAATTGTCCATCAATTAATTTATTAAAATTTTTAGAACTAATTTGTCTTTCTTTAAAGACTTTTCTTAAATCAAATTCAGTTTCTCCTAAAATTTTAGCTGCTTCTAAATTCCTAAACATATTTTGTTGTACTTTAAATCTAGCTTTGTTTGATGCTATGTATCTCGATATAACATCATTTTCACTAACAGGACCTCCTTTAAGTAAACCAAATATACCTCCTGTAAATTCTCTTCTAGAATTTCTTATACCACCTTGATATTGAGCTATTTTAAACTCCATTGCTCTCATGGGATCTACTTTTACAGGTCTTAAACCCATGAAACCTGCAAGTTCCGGACCTATTTGTAATATTTCTCCTCTTTTATCAGGTACTCCAAAAGAAGCTTGACCAATTCTTAATCCTTGTTTGTAAGAAGGTGCGAGAGCATTTCCTAAATGCATAAATTGAATAGCTAGTTTATCACCTATAGCTGTTTGATCTGTATATAATTGTTTTCCCTCAGTTGTTCTACCACCTCTAATAAATAAATCAGCCATGGCTTCTGTCCAAATAGATTCAGAAATAAATGGATTCATAATTTCTCCACTTGCTTCCATAACTCCACTTGAAAAACCTTCAAGTAAAGTATCACCGTTAACATCCGCATCTTGTAAATTATTCATTAAAGTTCTAAAAGGTCTTGCCATTAAATCATAAGCATTACTTTTACTAAAATCAATATATCTCAATTCTCCATCATCTAATCTAACAGGAACTAATGTAGAATTTTTTGACCAATCTGGAACAAATCTTCTCATTGCATCTAATTCATCTTCTGTTACATCATATAAAGCTTTAGCCCCTTCAGTAACTGCAATTGGAACAGCTGTTAAAGTAGTAGCCATGCCTGCAATTCTTTTCATTCCAGTACCGTAAGTACCACTAGTTATAGCATTATTTTTAACTACTCGAGTAGTTCCATCTTCTAGTAATTCAGTAACTGTTGGACCCATGTCACTTCCTATAATTCTTTGTACACCTTCTCCTTTTTGGTGACTCATTTCTTTAACGCCTTGTTTTGCGATATTAGTACTTGTTCTTATTATTTCAGATGGAAAAGACATGAAGTTACCGATAGGTAATAGTCTTGCTGTTTTTACAAGTTGTCCAACATAAGCATAATTGGGAACTGTATTCTTAACAATTTCTGATGCTTCCTTTTTTAATGACCATAATTTTTCGTTTCTTATTTTAAGTCCATCTTTACCTTTAGTTTCTGTAAGAGTTTTTTTAAAATCATCTAAAGACATTCCTAATCTTTTGGCATTACTTTTTATTATTCTATCTAACTCCACTACAAAGTTAGTTATTTTAAAAGTATCATCTTCAGCCATGTATTTACCTTGTAAAAATTCTCCACCTTTTTTAAATTTATTAAAGAAACGTCCTAACGCAGTATCTAAATTTAAAAAACCTATTCCACCAGCTGAGTCTTTTAAAAGAGACAACATATCACCTAATTGAACGGATGAATTAGCAATACCTAATTCTATCATATCTTGATATTCTTTTTGTGCATATTTAGAACCTGCACCTGCTTTTAATAAACCGGATACATCAATACCTTGTTGAAAAGCTTCTTTAAATAATTTTGGATTTCTTAAACCATCAAACATAATACCATTAGCTGCTGTAAAAGCACCAGCACTCATAAAATTTCTTATGTGAGTTGGTATTGAAAAAATAGTTTTAGCCATCTGCGAAATACCTTTTGGAAATAATAATAAATTTCTATACATAAAACTAACTGCTTGTTCTGTTCCAGTCATATCTTTTTTTTCACCTCTAACAAATGCTTGAAATGCTGTTGGAACATCATTAGCAACTTTAATAGCTTCACCTATTTCTCTAGTGGTAAATGTTTTGGATAAAGGATTTACAAGATCTTTTGTAGCATCTATTTCTCCTAAAACTTCATCCATTGAAACTATTTCTATATTTGTATTTTTTTGATCTACGGCTCTCATAGCTTCTTCTTTTGATTTCCAAAAAAATCCTCTTTGACCTTTAGCTTGTACTTCTTCATTTCTAGCTGCAATTTTTCCTAAATAATCTGAAGTTCTAGCTAATAATGACAGATTAGTAATTCCATTAAATAATGTAAATCTAGCATCTTTTACTTCTCCAAATAATTCTCTTAACGCTCTTTTTTCTTCCCCACTACCTTTTGCACCTTTAGATATACCTATACTTTTCTCAATAAATTTTGGTTCAGCATTTTCCATTGTCTTAGCTGTATATTTAAAATCAGGTAGTTTTTTAGGAGTTTTTATTTTTTCTGCTTGTTTTAAAATATTATCAACTATCTCTCTAGCTTCTTGATAATATTTAGTATTAGTTTTATTATCTATATCAAAAACTTCATCTTTACTTTCTCTAGCTAAAGATGATCTAAAAACCTTAATTGCATTATTATAAGATTCATCTGTAGGTTTATATTTTCTAAAACCATTAAATATATTACTTTTATGTTCAAAAATTTTAAAAGTATTACCTGTGTAACCTTCTAGTCTATTTTTAAATAATTCTTTTAATTCAGTTTGAGCAGTTTTTGTTGGTCCTTTGGATGTTTTATTTAATATTTTCACAAGATTATTAAATTCAAATCTACCCGCATTTAAATTATTTAATAAAGTTTCTTGCATTTCTTTAGATATTTCTTTTTGATTTAAACTTTGTATTAATTTTTTAAGTTTAGTCTCATCAATTCCTTTGGATAAATCATCTCCTTCTAAAAGAATTTCATTTAATTTTTTAGTAAATTCTAATTTTTTTGATTTAATTGATTTATCTGCTACTTCTTGTGCAACAGGAAAAATACCATCTATTACTTTAGTTATATTACCAACAATTTGTTTAGCTCTAAAAGAATCTCTAACTTTTAAACCTTGTTTTGCCATTTCTTCTGAAAACACTTCATCTGGTAAATTACCCGTAGGACTAAATTGAGATCTAATATATTTATTAATCCATCTATCAAACTTACTATTACTATAAGCTAAATCTTTCCCTCTTTTAGCTAATGCTTTAGCAGTACTACCTACCCCTGAAACAACTGGAGTTAAGAGAATAGATTCAGAACCAAATTTAATTCTGTTCATTAATTTTCTTACAGCATCTTCTCTACCTGATAAATTTTCTTCCCTACTTAACATTGTAGGCCCATCAAACATATCTCCAAAAGTACCTATCTCATCATTGTCAACAACCATAGTTTCCCCTGCTGCTCCTCCAAGAACTGCAACGGAATATCTACCGTACTTAGCTTTTTTATTTAATTTGTTTACTTCTTGAAGAGAAGTTCTTAATGATTCTGCATTATATTTTTTAGAAATGTCCCCTACTTTTCCAGTTTTGTAAAATTTATCCCCTTTTCCAAATTCAGCATAAGCTTTAGTACGTTTTGCTTTTAATGCTTTGGTTGTTAATCTTCTCGCCGCATTACTTGCTGCTTTAAAACCTATACCTCCAGGAACACCTATTTGAATTAAAGCTTCTGTTAATTTACCAATTGTTCTTTCCTCTGCAACTTCTTCAAAAGGATTTATTTTATCGAAAAATTCTTCAACATCTGCAGCAAGATCTGAATCTGCTCCAAGGTCAATAAGCTCTGCACCTAATGATACTATACCTTCTGGTATTTTAATTGCACCGGATACTAAACCTGCTCCAAAAGCTTTATACCAGCTAGTTTCATTGTTTTGTTCTGCTGAGTTTAGGGGTAGATTATCTACAGCCATTTATAATCCTATCTAAATGGTTTTGTTATTTGAGAAGTTCCTGTTCTTCTTAATTCTTTATTTTTTTTAATGTTATCAATTATTTCCTGTCTAGTTTTAGGTACAAAATCAACATTTTTTTTAAATATATCTTCTATGCCAGATGGAGTTTTTATAATTTCTTTTTCATTAACATCAATGACTTGAGCTGGTACATTAGATATTTCTTCTTTAGGAGAAACTTTACCCGTTTGTATTTCTATTAAAGCAGGTTCTCCATTTGCATCTTTCCCTACTTCTAAAACTCTATTATTAAAACGATCATAAAAAACATAACCTTCTTTGTTTTTCTTTATTAGTTTTTTAGCAAATTTAGATTCATCTTTAAGATCTGTCTCTGATAACAAACCACCAATTTTTTTACCACTTAATTGTGGAGAATCAATTGTTTTAAATTTCCAATTATTTATTCTTCTTGCTTCTTGTAAATTAGAATATTCACCTTTCATTACTTGATCTTTTGAAATATCTTCAATTTGTTTGTCAATATTATTTAAATCTTGGTTTTTAAAATCTAATTCTTTATCTAATAAAGCTTCTTTACCAGCTTGTTCAATATCTAATAATTCACCTTGTAAAGCTAAATTTTTCTCCATTTGATTTTTTTCTGCCATTGACTTAAATAAATTTGTAGTTGGCTCTTTGTATGATTCTGCAAGTGACCCTAAGGTTCCTTTACCTGCTCCTTTACCTGAAAGTAAATTTAATCCACCTTGAATTAAAAATTGTCCTAAAGGATCTGCTGCTTGTGAAGGATACTCTTCTGCAATTTTTAAAAGTTTTTCTCTTGTTGAACCGTTTGAATATTGTGTTCTAGGTGTATCTTGAATACCAGACATAATACCAGACATTTTATTGTTGGTACTACCGCCTCTAAACATTGGTCTTCTAAATATTTTACTCATAATTATCTCGGTCTCACTAAACTATAAATACCTGCAAGAGTTGATCCTATTCCTAAAGCATTAGCCATTGGACTTTGCGAAGGTGTAGTTTCTTGAACTGTTTTTCCAGGGTATCCTGCAATTAATCCTGTAACTCCTGCACCATATTGTTGTGCTGCTGTTAATGGTTGCATTAATTGTTGTTGAGCTAATTGTTGATTAGCTGATAATTGTGCTTGTTGTAAAGCTTGGTTCTGTGCTCCTAAAGTAGATAATGCTCCAACATCTTGACCTAAGAATGCTTGTTGCTGTCCACCTAAATTTAATTGATTTAAATAATTTTGTTGAGCTAAACCTTGAGCTTGACCAAATCCTTGATTTAATAATTGTGCTTGTAGTGCTGCTCTGTTTCTATCTGAACCAGACATATATTCAGCTTCTGCAACACCTTGTCTTGCTCCACCAAATGCACCGGCTCCAACTGCTCTATCAGCAAATGAACCTAAACCTTTTTGTGCTTGAATATCATAATCTTGTAAAGTTGTATCAATTACTTCTTGTTGATACGGAGACATATAAGCTTGATAAGCTTGTGGTCCCGTAGCAGCTTCTGCTGCACTTAAATAAGGTTGGTATCCACCAATCCCTGCTGTTGCTAAACCTTGTGCTTGTGCTTGTAATGGATCTTGTCCAGCTACAAATTGTGATCCATATGTTTTTGAAAGGTCAGCACCTTTGTAACCGCCAACCGCTCTTGATAGATCTTCTAAATATGTTTTACCACCAGCTTCAATAAACTCTGCAGGTAATACTCTAGTTGAAGTAACTTCAGCCATTAAACTCTTCCCCCATTTTCTAATTTTTTCATCATATCGTACATACGTTGTGCACCTTTATTAACATTACCATCACCCATACTTCTTACAGCATCGGCTGTGAATACAAATTCGTTATTTGATAACATTGCTGGAATGTCATCTGCCTTTTCTTTTACACCAACTGGAGGAATAAATCCACCACTATCTCTTAAATCTAGTTCTTTTACACCAGCATTATTAGTTCTTTTAGGCAATCCCATGATCCCTGAGGCCTGATCCACTAAATCATCGCTTCCCATAGCATAGCCTATTCTACCACCATTAGCTGCCATTGTTTTTTGTTCAGCTACCTCTTGTCTACGTTTATTTTCTAAATATTCTTTGTAAATCTGTTCAGCGTTTTGTTTTTTATTAAATTCTTCTCTACCCTTTAGATATTTTTCAAAATCAGTACCATCTGAATAACCAATTCTACCACCATTAGCTTTATTTTCAGTTGACTCAACTCTTCTATAAGCTTCTTTAACCGCTTCACCAAATTCAAAACCTTCATTATCCATAAGGTCTATTACTATTTCACGAATTCTTGGATCTAAAGTACCGTCTTCTAATTTCATTCTACCACCATACATAGCACCTATTCTTCCGCCTGATGCTAGATTAACAAAATTATAATCAGGGTTGTTTTTTTTAAAATCAGCCATTTCTTGATTAAATTTATATTTATCTGTAAATACACCTCGATCATCTGTACCAAATTGAAGACCTGTAATTGGGTTAAAACCATGTCCGTAAGCATCCGCTAACATATAATTATAATAATCTTCTTGTGGAAGTTCTCTTGAAATACCTGAAAAACTTCCATCAGGTTGAAGATCTGTAAATGTTGTTTTTTGATTACTACTTTTTCTTAAAGTATCTAACATTCTAGCTTTATATTCTGAATAAGTTTCTGCAGCATCAGGTGAAGGACCCGCAACATCTGCCATGGTTGGTCTATCTGTACTAGCATCAGGTGTTGGGGTTGTTTCTGCTGCCATGGCTGTTGATGGACTAAATAAATCTAAAATTTTAGCTTTAACACCTCCTTCATTAACAAAATCTAATAAGGCATTACCTGTACTTCCCGTATCTTGATCAGGAGTAAAATCATATTTTGTATCTCCAAAAGAATATTCACCTGTTTCTGGGTCTCTATCATAACTAACTCTTCCAACTGTTCCAGCATTAGCAAATGCTTGTGGATCATTTATTATATCTGTTATTCCACCAGTAAACCTTGAACCTGGACTTGAAGTTTGTAATCCATAATCTTCATAACCTAAAGCACCAGAGTCGCCACCTTTTGCTTCTGCTCTTTGAATTAAATCTTGTCTCATTGTATCAGTTATTATAGGTTCTCCTGTTCCTGTTAATAGTCCCTTACCTAAATTAACAAAAGGCATTGCAAGATCACTATATGATTTTTGATTAGCTTGGTTCTGTTGCATTCTTTGTAAAAGTGGATTTACCCCTGTCTGCGCTTGTATCTGATTTCCTTGTGGGCCTAGGATAGTATCCGGTGTAACTGTGATTGCACTTGATCCATAAATAGAATCTGTTGCATCATATGCAACATCACCACCTATTTGATAACCTATTCTACCACCATACATAGCACCTATTCTTCCACCATTAGCATAACCCCCTTGAGA